>JAEEGF010952865.1_pt1 | contig 67129 bp, 55 predicted proteins | sample 9134171 | NCBI WGS metagenome assembly JAEEGF01 (sample SAMN16246542, study PRJNA631951) | gut metagenome | biome: gut microbiome; feature: rumen; material: AP-attached | host: Bos | place: Iran: Karaj | collected 2018-10 | reverse complement strand
CACAATCAAACAGATGGCAATGCCCGCGATGGAGAGTCGCACGATGGGGCGGCTTTGGCTTCCTTGCGAGGAGCGCAGCAGGCGCGATGATAGCAACTGTTTGATAGATGGCATTTTATTTAGAATTTATAATTCACGCCCACCTTGATTTCCATGATGGAATAGACGTTGAGTTCGTCGTAAACGGGGAAGAGGAAAAGTCCGTAAACGGAGAAATGGTCGGAGAGTTTCTGCTTGTAGCCTGCGCCCACGAGCACGCCGTTGGTGTTTTGTCGGCCCTCAACGCCGCCCGGGAAACTAAGCCACTCGTACTCGGCATGGATGATCAGTCGGTCCCAAGCGTAGCCTTCTATAAAGGCGCGTGCCCCGAAGATGTGGGTGAAATTCTTCACCCCGTCGTAACTCTTATAGTAGTTGAGGTGGTAGGTGCCGCCGATACCGATGCAGATGAAGTCGATGTCGGGGCAGATGCCGAAATGGGGCGACAGCTGCATGTTGAGTTGCGAATAACTCACGCCAAAGCCCACGTTGCCGCCGACCACAAACTTCACCTTACGTTCGGCAAGGGGACTGTTGTCGCGCGCCATGAGACTTTTTGGCAGCGGCACATTCTCCACATCCGACTGCGCCATAACATCAGCTGCCGAATATGCCAGCAACAGCACGCCAAAAACCAAACCGATGATTTTATTCATATTGCTAAAATTGGGTTACACGAATTTTCTCCGCACCAGGTCGCAAAGTGCCAGGTAAGCCGAAGAGTCAGTATCCCACGCGTAGTATTTTTTCAGCATATCGATAGTCTGGAATGCCTCGTCGATGTTGGGGCAGACATTCAGCTTTTGGATGGCCTTGCTAAAATCTTCGCCTTTTCCTTTGAAAAGTTCTTTGATATATAAAAATTTATCATTCAATGAGATAGCCTTCGACAAGTCATCGATATGGGAGTGCTGGAATTGGGAGGCTAAAGAGTTGTCCTCTTTCCCGAGCAGGTCGTTGAGCGAGCGTTTGGGCTGGGGAGCGGGGGCAGGTTCTTCGGGGAAAAGTTCAGCAGGAACGGGCTGGTAGTGAGACTGGGGCTGGGGTATCGGTTCGGGAGTGGGAGCGGGAGCGGGAGCAGGAGCGGGATGATGGATGGGTTCCGGCTGCGGTTCGGGTTCGGGTTCGCGAATCGGTTCCGGTTCTACGACAGGTTCCGGTTCTACAACAGGCTCCGGTTCTACGACGGGTTCGGGTTCAGCGACGGGCTTTTCCACTTCGAGGTAGGACAAAATATCGGGAACGGGCTCGGGGGCGACGATCTTTGCGGGTTCGTGCTGCGGGGCCGGTTCGGGAACTGGTTCCGGCTCTACAATGCGGACAGGTTCCGGCTCTGGTTCAGGTACGACGACCTTGACGGGTTCGGGCTCCGGCGCAGGAGCTGGCTCAACGAATCGGGTGCGGGGTTCAATTTTGAGGACACGAATAGGGTTCGGCGCTGGCTTGGTCTCAGGCTCCTGTACGGGTTCCGGCTCGATGGTGGGGGAAGCGGCCTGGGAGCATTGCAGCACGTTGAGATAGGCATCGCGCAGCAGCTGCAGGGTCAGATCACGCTCTATGGGGGTGACGGGAAGACGATTCTCGGCGATAAGTGCCAACTTGCTAGCGATTTGCGCTAAATCTTCATAAATTTTCGATTTTTGTTCAAAATTATTCATATTAAAAGAGGCTAATGGTATTTATTTTTTATAAATTTGCGTTCGCAAAAAAATCGGACAAAATTACAATTTTTTTTTCAATAATTTCATCAAAATGTATAGAGAAACCAAAGTTAATCGGAATACGAATAGGGGATGGATAGAAGTAGTGTGCGGGTCGATGTTTTCGGGAAAAACGGAGGAATTGCTGCGACGGATCAAAAGGGCGAATTTCGCCAACCAGAAAATCGAGCTTTTCAAGCCCGCCATCGACGTGCGCTACGATGAGGAGGAGGTGGTTTCGCACGACTCCCATTCCATGATTTCTACACCGGTGCACAACTCGGCCGAGATTCTGCTGTATGTGAATATCGAAGATGTGGAAGTGGTGGGCATCGATGAGGTACAGTTTTTCGATGATGGAATTGTTGAAGTGTGTAACAAGTTGGCTAATAGTGGAATACGAGTTATCGTGGCAGGACTGGATATGGATTATTTGGGACAGCCTTTCGCCTGTATGCCGAAGTTGATGGCCATTGCGGAATACGTTACCAAAACCCACGCCATCTGTGTAAAATGCGGTGATCAGGCGCAGTTTTCGCACCGCCTCGTGGCCAACTCTCAGCAGGTGCTTTTGGGCGAAAAAGATAGTTACGAACCGCTGTGCCGCCACTGCTATAATGAGGTGATGAAAATAGAAAATGAATGATAGGTGAAACATTTTCACTTAAAATTTCATCAATTTAAAAATAAGTTGTATCTTTGCCGCGCAAATTGTGCATTATAAAATACTTAATATGAAAGTGATGAAAAAAGGCCTTATCAGTGCCGCCCTTTTGCTTTTAGCGGTTGTACTTTTCTCTTCTTGCGAGAAAAATTGTCTCTGTAAAACCACCCGTGTCACCGCTACCACCAATGAGTCCCGCACCGACGATATGGGTAAGATGTCTGAAAAGAAATGCCTCGAATATAATGGCACCGTCAACGATGGTGAAGGTGTGGTACGCACCATTGACTGTCATCTCGATTAATAATTGAAAATTAAAAACTTAAATATTATATCATGAAAAAAGTTCTTTGTATTTGCTTTGCTTTGGCTATCGTAGTTGCTATGATTTCATGCCAAAAAGAGTGCGTCTGCAAAAAGGATGTCAGCTACCTCGAGAATCCTGACACCACCACTGTCGTCGTTGACACGACCAACACCGACAGCACCGCTACCACCGTCACCACCGACAATTCCGCAACCATGGACTCCATCATGCTGAATGCTCATCATATCTATGACAAGCGTGAGTGTGAGTACCTGAACATCTCCGACACCAACGTCTATGAGGTGACCACTCTCACCTGCTCCATGGTGAAGAAAGAGAAATAAAAATTATTTTGCAACCTTGAGGCCGTCTGTTTTCAGATGGCCTTTTTTTTCATATTGCCATGACAGATTTCAAAGACCAGGACGACCTGCTGCGGTCTAAACAAGTGTTGGAGGTTTTCGCCATCGCTTCAGAATATTGTCTGTTTATCGACAAGATTGAGCAGACCACCCCTGACAAGGCGTTGCCTTTCTTACAGAGCATTTTGCCGGCCCTCTATCTCAAAGGAGCGATGCTGCCCGATGTGGAGGTGCAGGACGAGTCGGCCAACGAGCGTTTCGTAACCGAAGAGGAGTACGAAACCCTGCGCTACCGTCTCGCTCAGTTTTTCGATACCCGCGACTTTTTCTCCACCGTTGACCTCAGCGAGGGCAGCATTGAGTCGGTGCCTACCTCCCTGTCGGAACTGCTTGCCGACATCTACACCGACCTCAAGGATTTCCTTATCCTGTATGCCAAGGAGAGCCGCAGTGCGAAGGAGAACGCCGTGGCAGCTTGTCACTACTACTACCATCTGGGCTGGGGCAGCCGCATCGTGGCCGCCCTCCCGCAAATTCACCACCTCGTGGCTTCCGACATTCTCGCAGAAGAGGAGTAGGGCGAGTGAGACATACCTAATGATTGTGACCAATAAATTGATGTAATTTATTGATTACTAATATATTAATACTTCCCCCATTTCATCAAAATTTTCATAGAACTATTGCTCATTACAAAATAATGCGTAACTTTGCTGAATCATTTTAAAACCCAAACGTCATGCAGCGCAAAGTTTTGTTTTTCACCATATTAGTATGGGCATCCCTCATCGGTTTCGCCCAAGAGAGCACATCGTCGGTGCAGAAGAGGAGTCTCCCGCTCACCACCCGCTTCAAGGACTGCGAGGAGGCCATCACTAGTCTGACAAAGGAGCTGCACGAGTGTGACTCGCTGCTTGCCCGACAGCCCGACAGCCGCCCGCTCATCATCGAGCGCGCCATCTGCTGCAACCTCCTCGCCGAATACCACCTCCAGGATCTTCAGCAAAAAGATGAAAACGATGCATACGATACCTATTGGTCTCGGCGTTCTAGCGACTCAGTGCAGCTTGACGAGGAACCGGAGCATGACTTGTCGTATTACTACCAGCAGATTATAGGGTACTACCAGCAGTCGTTGCAACATGCCGATGTGCTTCAGTCGGAGCCGATTGCGCCGTACCAGGAATACATCACCTACCGGTGGCTGTCAGACTATGTGCCCACCCTCTACAACCTGCTGGCCTGCAACTACGGACAGTTTCTCTACTATGCGAAAAGCGATGTGTATTACCCCTTCTCCTTGTATCAGTCCGTGCTGTACGCCACCCCCGAGGAGTTTGTGAAAGGCTCTATCGTAATGGTGGATAGCGCCTCATTAGACTATCTTTATTTTCGTCTCTCACAAGAGGTTACGAAGAGAAATCTGGAAGACCACTTCGACCTGCCGGTCATCCGCTGGACCCTCGAACGGCTGCAAAAACTGTTGGATAAGTCGTCTAAGCAGCAGCTGGAATGGGTGGAAGCCACCCTGTTGCAGTTGGCCACCACCTATCGCAACAGCGCTGCCTACAGCGACATCTGCTACCAGCTTGGCAAGTTGTATGGCGGCGACCTTAATGATAGGTGGATTAACTATGACTCCAGGCACTACCAGTTGGACAAGGCCTATTACTGGTACTCTGAGGGGTCGGTCTCATCGATGGGACATCCCGATGATTTCACCAGAGAGTCGCGAGAATCCTGTCAGATTATAAAGAACGCAAACAGGTTCTTTGAGCTGAATATGCGAGATCCGTTTTCTCCCAGCCCGCAGCTGTTGCAGACGGTCAGCTACAATTGCGATACGATTTACTTTGCGGTAACCCAAGGGGTTCATGGTCCTGGAATGCTCTTCCGGCAGAAAGACCTTCTTTTCGATACTATTATTGCGGTGGAGCGGCATGGACTATTCTCTATCGACACTACGCTCTTCGTTCTCCCCTCTTTGTCTGAGGGAAGATATTCGATCTGGATTGACACGCTGCCTTTTTTGGCACAGGGAGAAAAGGAACATCTTTGGCATTATAAGAAGAGAGACGAACACCGTCCTCGTCGTTACGTGACCAACGTGAGTGGTACGGTGAAAGCCGTTTTTAGCACCCCCAACACCTTCACGGGCATTGCCATGGATTATCGCACCGGTGCCCCCGTGGCGCACCAATCTTTCAAGTTGACCCATGAAGGGTTTTATTATGATGTGTTTTTGAGAATGGTGTCCTCAAAAAAAGACGGGCGGGCGTTTGTTAAGAATCCATATATGAAAGATCGTGTTTTGGATGTTGTTCCCACGAGTTTCAATTCGCTTTCTGATGAGAGTACCAACAGGAAAGCCGCCTGCTTTTATACCGACCGTATGGTTTATCGTCCGGGACAGACGGTAGAGTTGAAGGCCATCTTTGCGAAAGAGAATGCCCGAAAGCAGTTGGTGCCTTTCCGCCAAAAAAAGATTGTGCTGTATTGGATCCATCAGGGGGATAATCTTCTTCGTACCGACACTCTCAAAACCAACTCGTTAGGCTCTGTCGCCTCCCAGCTAAAGCTGCCTGACGAACTCCAGCCGGGACAGGTGAGGGTTGCAGCGAGAATCTTACACCATTATATAAAACATCGTCGTTATAGACGGGTATATGCACATAGTGTCGGATGGTATGACAGAACGTATAGGCGCACCAACCGATACTATTTGGGCCTCACCCTTTTGCAGGTGGAGGAGTACAAGCTGCCGCATTTCGAGGTGGAGCTGGCACAGCCGGAAGGAAAGATTTGCTGGGGTGACAGCGTGACGGTGAGAGGAAACGTGAAGGCCTACGCCGGGTACGACATCCACCATGCTCACATCACTTACAAAGTTTATGGCACGATGAACTACCAAGAGCTGCTGACCGGCATGGGCACTGTGGAGAGCGATGCCTACGGCAACTTTGAGCTGAAAACCATGCTCTACGACCTCAACGGCGGCCAAAGTGTGCCGTGCAAGGTGATGGTGACGGCCACCGACGAGATGGGGGAGACCTGCGATGCGGAGATCTCCTTCTCTGCCACCGCCCCCGACCCCTTCATCCAGTTCGACTTGCCCGAGATGATGCGTTTCGGGGAGCTTTCCCAACATCCTGTATCGGTGCGAATTGCCGACACCATCCATGCGGGCTCGCAGGTGTGGGCGCATTACCGTATTGAGCAGCTCACACGCCCCGACCATTTCATGCGGCCGACGTCTCTCACCCGTTCGGATGCGACGGAGCGTTTCGGGAAGCAATTCCCGCAACTGGCATTCCATGGCGAGACTTGGATGGAGAACTGGCCCGCACATTCGGTTGCGGAGGAGGGCGATTTCCTCATCACCAGCAGCTCGATGTTCACGTTGCCGAATCTGCCCGCCGGTACCTACCGCGTGACCTGGCAGCCGACAGGCGTGAGCGGTGACCGCTGGAACTTGCCGCCCGCCCACTTCAGCGTTTATAATCCCGAATTGAATGTATCGCCGCTCTATGTGGGGGCGCAGGCGTGGGTGGATGAGCAGGAGGCCTACCCCGGCGACACCGTGCATTTCCACCTCTGCTCCGCCATCGACCAGGGCACGCTCTATGTGGATCTGTTCAGTCTGCGCGGACGCATCACCGCCTTCAACCTGACCGACTGCCACTATCACGATTTTTCCTACGTGGTGCAGCCGGACGATTCGGTGGAGCTGCTGCTGATGGTTCACGCCGCCTTCGACGGGCAGGTCTATTCACATTCGGTGAAAGTGGCGTTGCCCCAGAGCCTTCCGGAGCTCCATGTCGAATGGTTGTCGTGCGACACCAGCGCGGTTCCGAGAGAGAAGAAACAGGTGCGCCTGCGGCTTACCTTCCCCGACGGCCGTCCCGCCAAGGCGGAGGTGCTCTGCGCCATGTACGATGCCGCCCTCGACAGCTATTTACCCAACCATTTCTCCTATTTCCCTTTTACTCCTTCTTTAGAAATTGAGCAAAAGGTGTTCGAAGTAAATGCTGGCGGATATAGAAATCTAAATAATTTATTCCGATACCACCTGAAACTACGCGGAGTGCCGCAGTGGAACAGTCCCCGTATCTTCTTCGATAAAGACTTGTTGAGATTTGGCCACCGAAGCCGTGGGCCTGTGGTGCTGGATGCGGATCGTTGCACTACGAGAGTCAGAGGGAATCGCAGCGATGGACAGGCAGTGATGTATGACGAAATGGTGGTGCGCGGAAGCCAAGGGGTGAATTCTATAGATGGAGAATTGTATGAAGTGAGAGGTGCTCGAAATAATTCGACAATGAACAGTTCGGTTTCTGGCTTCAACTCTAAAGAAGATTTGATGCGCATGTTAACTCCGCGCACCAACTTTGCGGAGACGGCCTTTTTCTATCCTTGGTTGGAAACGGATGACAACGGGGAGGTGGTCTTCGACTTCACCCTTCCCGAAAGTCTCACCCGCTGGAAGCTGATGGGCGTGGCGCACACCGCCTCGATGACGGGTGCAGTCTTCTCCACCGAGATGATCACCCACCTGCCGGTGATGTCGGTGCCCCACCTGCCGCGTTTTCTCTACGAGGGCGACTCGCTGCTGCTGGCCGTCAATGCGGTGACAGGCCTTTCCCTGCCCGTGCAAGGTGATGCGTATATGCGTGTTACCGCGAACCGTAACACCGAGTTGGCTACCTGGAACCAGTTACTGATATGGGATACGCTTTCTGCGCAGAAGGTGCGATTGGGTTTTGTTGTTCCGCAGAGCATTTCTTCTGTGGGAGTGTTTTGTCGGGTACATGCGCAGAAAGGCACTAGCAATTATACTGATGCGGAGCAACGCACCGTGCCGGTGCTTTCGCGCCGGCAGCTGGTCACCGAAAGCGTGCCGTTTTTCATCACCCGACGGGGGAGCCGCTCTTTCGCCCTGCCACAGCTCGCCAACTCGTCGGAGATAGTCAACTGCCACCTTACCTTCACCCCCGACCCCACCTGGGATGTGGTGTTCTCGCTGCCAGATCTTATTCGAAATCCCTATCCGTGTAGCGACCACCTGCTGTCGGAGATGTTCGGCAACCTTGCACTGGCGCAGCTGCTGCACGACTGCCCCATCTCGACCAACTGGAGCGTACAGAACGACACCGCCCGCTGGCAGAACGCGCCCGCGCTTTGGCGGAGATTTTTGGAAAGCAATTTGGTGGATTTCTCCCAGCTCGACGAGCAGCAGCTGCGGAAAAAGGCAGAGCAGTTGCAGAAACAGCTGGCCGCCGCCCAGAATTCCGATGGTTGCTGGCCGTGGTTCAGAGGCGGCTACTCCAGCTCCTATGTTACCCGAACTATTTTGATGGATTATGGTAGGATGAAGAAGCTGGGCTGGCTGACGCTGCCCGACATTCATACCGATAAGGCCGTGAAGGAACAGAGTAAAGAAGTGGAGAGGAATTATCAGTCGATGTTACAGCACAATCCGGCATGGTTGTTGACGCTAAAGCCCACCGCCTCCATGATTGAGTACCTGTATATTCGCACGCTGTATGCGGATGCGGAGGTGCCTTTTGGCGAGGCTGACAAGTTTTATCTCTCTAATTTAGAGGTATATGCGGATGAGATAGAGAGTTTGTATCTGCGAGGCCTTGCGGCATTGGTGCTCCATGCCCATGGCAAGGATTCCCGTGCTAATGGGTTGATGCGCGACATCCGCAGGGAGGCTCACCGATCGGAGGCATTGGGTATGTATTGGCCTTCGAAGAATGGCAGGTGTCCCGACATCCGGGTGCAGGTGGTGATGATGGAGGCCTTTGATGAGATTCTGCACGACACGGTGGCGGTGCGCGAGATGAAGCTGTGGCTGTTGCAGCAGAAGAGGTCGCAGTACTGGATGACGACCGGTGCCACGGTGCAAGCCTGTGTGGCGTTGTTGCAGGGCATGGCAGAAGAGCGTCCGGCGCAGTCGGTAACCTTGCAGGTGGGTGGCGTACGGTACGACTTCGCCGACACGTTGCAGGTTCCCTTCGTGGAGAAGCTGACAACGGCGATGGTGGCGACCACCGACTCGGTGGTGGTGACCCGTTCCGATTACGGCTTCTCATACGGCACACTGACTTGGCAGCAGTGGGTGGACATTGACAGCATTCCGCGGCAGACGCAGGAGCAGCCGTTGCACATCGAGCGGCAGCTGTGGCTGCAACATCCCGACGGCAGCAAGCCCACGTTGGTGAAGGCTGGCGAGCCGCTGCATCTGGGCGACCAGGTGACCGTGCGGCTCATCGTGTATGCCGACCGCGCCATGGACTTCGTGCGGGTGTGCGACCTTCGTGCGGCGACGTTCGAGCCGGGAGCCTTGATGTCGGGCTACCAGTACGGCAAGCAGGAAGTTTACTACCGGGTGGTGCGCGACACCGAGGTGGACTTCTTCCTCGAGCGACTTACCGCCGGCCAGCACGTGATCGAGTACCCGCTCACCGTTTCGCAGGCCGGTAAGTTCTCAGGCGGCTATGCCACAGTTGAAAGTTTCTATGCCCCCGAGTTCAACGCCCATACCCCCTCCAAAGGGAGTATCGTGGTGGAAGAATAGAGATGCAATGATATAGATTTTTTTTGTATTTTTGCGTTTGTATTAGAATCGAAGTAAAAACTTTCAAACCTACAAAAAATGAAATCTAAATTATTGATATGCTTATTTTTGAGTGCCTTGATGGCCTTTGGCAGTTTCACGGCCTGTGCGCAGTCAACGCGTGCGGTGGGCGTACTTATCGTGGATGATATTGATAGTGGTGACCCGTATCTGTTGACAAAAAGTGCTGTGGTGAGCGATGATGTTTATTATGACGGAAAGATACTGATTGCTGCAGGTACGCCTGTCATCATGGATATCTCGTATCAGCACCGACATGGACTGGGAGTGCCCGCATCGGTTGCGGTACGTCCCGTCAGCACAACAGATATTTATGGTCAGCTGTGGCCTTTGGAATCCGATTCGCGTACAGCTACGGGTGCTAATCGTCGTGGTGCCGCCATTGGCTGTGGTGTATTCTTTGGTGTTGTGGCTTTCCCTGTCGGCTTGCTGTTTTTGTGTATCAAAGGCGGCAAAGCAGTGATTGCGGCGGGTACGCAAATGGTGGCGACCATCAGAATAGAGAAAAACAATTAATCACATCAATGTTATTTATAAAATGAAGAAAATCAGCATTTTAATTGTGATATTATGGGTGATGCAAGGATTGTTTGCACAGAATGATAACGCGAATGTCCAACCTCCTCAGGGTGCAATTCTGGTTCCTGGCACAGCCAATCTTTATACCACACCTTATGATGAAATTAGCCGGATGTTGCGTCCAGCTGCCGTGAGTGCTTGCGGCTGCAAAGGCGATGGCTGGCGGTTGCCCACCCTTGGTGAGCTGCAAATCATGTACAGCCACCGTTTTGAGATGGATTTCGCCGACGGCTGGTATTGGACTGGCGAGAAAGTGCGCGGCGAGTTTCGCTTTTACGATTTGAATTTCAAGAATGGGAAGGTGCGTGAATCCCCATACGACAAGGAGGATTACGTGCGCTGCGTGTGGAGTCCCAATCCGGCAAATGTTCCAGCCAGCAACCTCCAACCCATGCAGCAACCAAGCACTCCAAGCGTTCAGCCACCTGTTACTCCCGCCAACCAACCGGCACCGGCTCCAAAAGTTAAAACTGATACGATTCAAAACAACACTCCTGCCCCCTCCAACGTCCCTCGTCCGCAGCCCACAGCCGCTGCACCACAACCACAGCCGAATGTCAATGGGATGGATAATCAGCAAGAATCTAAACCCTATAAGAGCAGTTTCGGTATTGTGGCTGGAAGTCTGAACGGTCTTTCATTCAAGGTTTTCCCTTCCAGAAAATTTGCCGTAAGTATGGAGCTGGGGGTGAAGGCAACCGCCGCCTCTGGAATCCAATTTTATGATCCGTATAAATGGAATGAGATCAATGGTTATTACTACGGATGGGAAACCTACGGATATTTCACCACCCCTTTCACGTTGGAGTTCAATGTGAACTTCATCCATCAGGATCATTTTGTTGCTGGACTTTACGGGCTGATAGGTGGAGGCCCGTCCCTCGGATGGCATTTCAGAAATTCTTCTCCATATTATAGCTATGATTATTATTATAGCTATGATTATTACAACTCGCAATGGCCACGATATAGGCAGGGCAATGGAAAAGCTGGAGTGAACATGATATTAGGGTTGGAGTATGTATTCGAAGTGCCGATTGCTTTGCAAGTTGACTTCCGTCCCGGCTACGGGCTTCTGTTTGCTACGGGATATACCGCCCATTACTTCGATTGGGGATTGAATCTGTCGGTAAGGTATGCTTTTAAATAGTTTTAAGTTAAGAACTAAAAAAATATAACCCTATGAAATCTATCGATTTGGCTCCCTTGAAGGGAAAGAAAGTACTGGTCAGAGTGGACTATAATGTGCCGCTGAACGAACAATTGGAGGTGACCGACACCACCCGCATCGTGCGCACCATCGCCACGGTGAAGAAGATCCAGGACGAGGGCGGCATCGCCATCCTCATGTCGCACCTGGGCCGTCCGAAGGGGGTGGCCGCCGACAAGTTCTCCTTGAAGCATATCGTCAGCAAGGCTTCCGAGGTGCTCGGCACGACCGTGCAGTTTCTCGGCGATGTGCTTGACGCTGACGTGGAAAAGAAGGTGGCTGCCCTGAAACCCGGTGAGGTGGCGCTGCTCGAAAACCTGCGCTTCCATGCTGAGGAAGAGGCCGGCGACGAGAATTTCGCCCGCCAGATCGCCCGTCTCGGCGACCTGTATGTCAACGACGCTTTCGGCACCGCCCACCGCGCACACGCCTCCACCGCCACCATCACGAAGTTCTTCCCCGGCCAGTGCTACGCCGGCTACCTGCTCTATGAGGAGGCCTCCAACCTCGACATGGTGCTCAACAACGCCGGTCATCCCTTCACGGCTATCATCGGCGGCAGCAAGGTGTCTTCCAAACTCAAAATCATCACCCACTTGCTCGACAAAGTCGATAACCTCATCATCGCCGGCGGCATGAGCTACACCTTCCTTCACGCCATGGGCGTCAAAATCGGCAACTCGCTGCTGGAAGAGGATATGATTCCCGTTGCCAAGGACATCATCAACCGCGCACACCTCAAGGGCGTGGACATCTATCTGCCTATCGACAACATCTGCGCCGACAAGTTCGACAACAACGCCAACCAATACATCACCACCCACAACGATATTCCCGAAGGGTGGGAAGGTATGGACATTGGTCCCCGCACCATCCGCAAGTTTGCGGCCATCATCAAGAACGCCAACACCATCCTGTGGAACGGTCCGGTAGGCGTTTACGAGTTCCCGAACTTCGAGAAGGGCACCCAGTCGGTGGCACTGTGCGTGGCCGTGGCCACCATGTCGGGTGCGTTCTCGCTCATCGGTGGCGGCGACTCTATTGCAGCAGTCAACAACTACCATCTCGCCAACCAGGTGTCGTACATCAGCACCGGCGGCGGCGCCATGCTGGAATACCTTGAGGGTCGCGAACTCCCCGGCATCAAAGCGCTCAACGAGGACAAATAGGGAAGTTGAGAGTTGAGAATTGAAAATTGAAAACTGAGAAGTTGAGTGAAATAGTTGGGCAGAGAGTTTATCATTTTTATAAAAAAATATGAAAATTATTGACGGAAAGAAAATTGCGACGGAGGTCAAGAACGAAATCGCAAAGAAAGTTCAGGAGAGAATGAAAGCGGGACAGCGGGTGCCGCATCTGGCCGCCATCATCGTGGGCGACGACGGGGCTTCGAAAACCTACATCGGAAGCATCGAGCGGTCGTGCCGCGAGGTGGGCTTCACCTCCTCCATCTACCAATATTCAGCCACCATCACCGAGAAGGAACTTCTCGATTCCATCGACTTTCTCAACCGCGACGATGAGGTGGACGGTTACATCATTCAGTTGCCTCTGCCGAAACATATCAACAAGGAGAATGTCATCGCGCACGTGGATCCCAACAAGGATGTGGACTGTTTCCATCCCATCAACAGTGGCAAGCTGTTCTTGGGCGAGGCTTGCTTCCTGCCGGCCACGCCTTACGGCACCATCGAGCTGATGCGCCGGTCGGGCATCAGTGCGGCGGGCAAGCACTGCGTGGTGCTGGGACGCAGCAACATAGTGAGCAAGCCGCTGGCGATGCTGCTGGCCGAGAAGTCAGACACAGGCAACGCCACCGTCACCATCTGCCACAGCCGCACCCCCAACCTGAAGGAGGTGTGCGCCACCGCCGACATCCTGCTGGTGGCCATCGGACAGCCTGAGATGATTACCGCCGACTATGTGAAACAGGGCGCGACGGTCATCGACATTGGCATCCACCGCATTCCCGACAGCAGCGAGAAGGGCTACCGCATCTGCGGAGATGTGAAATACGACGAGGTGGCGTCCAAGTGTGCGGCTATCACCCCTGTGCCGGGTGGCGTGGGTCCCATGACCATGACCTGTCTGATGCTGAACACTTTGCACGCCTGCGAAAACAAGGACTGACATGGAAAGCGTGCGCATTGACAAATGGCTCTGGACGGTTCGGCTTTTCAAGACGCGCTCCATGGCCACCGACGCCTGCAACGCCGGCAAGGTGAAGATGAACGGCACCAATGTGAAGCCGTCCAAGAACATCAAGGCCGACGAGGTGTTCGAGGTGCATATCGGACAGCTGGTGAAGACCGTGAAGGTGCTGGACGCGCCGAAGAGTCGGGTGGGAGCGCCGCTCGTGCCGCAGTACTGCGAAGACCTCACCCCGCCAGAAGAGTATGAGCGCGTGCGGATGCTCAACATGCGGTTCGAGCGGCGCGAGCGCGGCGAGGGCCGTCCCACTAAACGCGACCGCCGACAGATCGACTACATCAAGAATCTGTATGGGGAAGAAGAGTGGGGAAATTGAGAATTGAAAATGAGAGGGGGTAACTAGGTTACTTCCTTTTTTTCTTTAGCATTCGCGGATGCTTGTCGCACCAGTTGTAGAAGCAGCAGCCGTACGTCCACTCGATATAGTCGGCGACGAAGAGGTGCGCCTTGATGCTGACGCCGACGATGTGGTTTTTCTTCGGGCCGAGTAGAACTTGCAGTCCCACTCTCTCGTAAAAAGGTTGATAGAACCGGTAATAGCGGCCGAGATATACACCGGCGGAGGTGTGCAGCACCAGCCGCGAGAAGGTGAGGTCGAAGGCAGCGAAGGCGGCGGGCAAGAAACACTTGCCCTGACTCTCACCTGGGAAATAGGTCAGCACCTCGCTGTTGTAAAACAGGTCGAAGCCGCCGCCGTAACGGAACTTGGGGTGGGGTTGCCGCAAATAGCCAATCTCGAGGGTGGTGGCAAAACAGTATGGCGGCCGGTCGGGTTTCGACAGGCTGTACTCCGCCCGCGACTGCTTGGCGGCCGGGGCCACAAAGAAGTAAAGACTGTTGATGGGAGTGAACTGAGTGATGGTGTCGATAGTGCGAATCGTCTCCAACTTTTCAAACATACGGCATCGCACTCCTGCTTTCAAGGTCACCCCGTTGATGCCGTAGTTGGGCAGCGACAGCACCCCGTTGGAGGAGTGTGAGAAGTCGCCCGCCACCACAAAGTCGGTGTGCTTCGACATGCGTGCAGTGATACCCACTGTGATGTCAAGATGCACGCTCACGTGTCCGCCTACGAACACGTTTTCTGGATTTTTATAAAAATCATATTTCTTGGTCCAGAAGTTGACCCCTGCGCCGAGCTGGTAGAAGAAGGAGAAGTTGGGCTTCCGAACGAAGTAGCCGTTGAGGAAGCCGAATAGGGCGATTTTCTCGCCGATGCTCTCGCGGTTGAAATGGCTATAGCGCAGTACCGCCCCATAACTCGGGTAGTGAAACCACTGCTCCCACTCCTTGCGCCCGTCGGTCTGCCGCCCCACGCGCACCTCTGCCCCAATCAGGTCAGTCTGCCACAGCCACGAGGCCTCCTTGAAGTTGGGAAGGACACGGCCGTAACGGATACCCGGCTCCACGTACCATAGCGACTGCTTCTGTCCGTGCAGTTGGCACACTCCCGACAGCAGGAGCAGCCCTAACGCCAAAAGACATCCTTTCCGTATCATCGCAGGGTTTATTCTTGCTCGCGGTGCTGTAGCACCACATTGATTTGCGGGTACTTGGCGCGGAGGTGGTCGGCGATGCTCTGGGCGAAATACACCGACCGGTGCTGTCCGCCCGTGCAGCCGCAGTTGACACATAAGTGCGTGAATTGCCGCTCCAAGTAGTTGTCCACGCTCATATCCACAATGGCAAACAGGTGCTGCTTGAACTCCGCCACCTCAGGATATTTCTCCAAATACTCAATCACACAGGCATCTTGGCCCGTGAAATTGCGGTAGGCTTTCTCACGACCTGGGTTGGGCAATGCGCGGCAGTCGAACACAAAGCCGCCGCCGTTGTCAGACTCGTCCTGCGGGATGCCCTTTTTGTACGAGAAGCTTTTCACCACCACGGTCAACGTCCCATCGTCGCTTTGCTGGGGCTGCCAGGGGCGCGCAATGATGTTGCGCATCACCGCCGTAAGCTCTGGTAGTTCGATGGAAATCTTTTGGTTGTCAAGAAGATAGCGCAGGTTCTCTACCGCCGGCGGGATGCTTTTCAAGAAGTGGATTTTCCTCTCAAAATAACCGCGATAGCCGTAGGCTCCCAGCACCTGCAACGCCCGTATCAGCACAAAACCGTAGTAGCGACTGCGGAAGTCGTCCGCGTCAACCTCCAACTGTTGCTGAAGTTCCTGCAAGTAGTATTCCAACAACTGCTCGCGCAGTTGATCCGACAAGCCCGCCCGCGCCTGAAAGAGCAACGAGGCGACATCGTATTGTAAAGCACCTTTTCTTCCTCCTTGATAATCAATAAAATATACATCATTATCTTTAATCATAATGTTGCGCGACTGGAAGTCACGGAACAGGAAGAAGTCGGATTCGGTCTGGGTGAGATAGTCCATCAGCGTTTGGAAGTCGTCCTCCAGTTTTTGTTCATCGAACGGAATGTAAGCCACCTTGAGGAAGAAGTACTTGAAGTAGTTGAGGTCCCACTGCATCGACTGGCGGTCAAAGGCTTCGCGGGGGTAGCATACCGAGAAGTCGAAATTCTTGCGGCCGCACAGCTGTATGCGCACCAGCTCGCGCAATGCCGCCTTGAAGTAGTTTACCACATCCTCTGGCAGCTCGCCGCCGCACTCCTCTTTCCGGCGCGACAGGTAGCTGAACAGCGTCTCGTCGCCGAGGTCGGAGAGCAGGTAGTACTGCCGGTCGTTGCTCACCGTCAGCAGTTGCGGCACGTTGATGCCTTCGCGGTAAAAGAAGTCGGTGAAGGTGAAAAACGCCTCGTTCTCTTTCACATCGTCGTTGTAAACTCCCATCAGGGTGGTGCCGTCCGACAAAAACAGACGGGTGTAGATGCGGTTGGAACCCGACTGCGCAATGCGCTCGCTGCGGGTGATGGTCGCGGAGGTATAGCAGGCAGTGAGGGTATTTAATTGATTAATTTCCATTTTATTTTTTTGCAAGATAATAGAAAAGGAGATTTGTAAAATGACTGTTTTTACCAGGTATTCATGGTGATGTTTCTTGTCTGCAAAAGTACAATTTTTCCACCATATTTCTAATCTATTTGACTAAGAAAAAGAAAAAATTAGCATATATGCAAATTATTAAAAAATTCATTATTTTTGCAGTCTAAAAAAATAAACTATCAGCGAAACAGAAATTGAGGATATCACTGATAAATCATTTGAAATATGAGTGCAAAACGAAATCTTCAGGACTATTTGTGCGATATTCCTGCCGATGTGAAAAAGGAGGTGGATTGGTCTTTTGCCATTGCAGACAAAATTGAAAGTATTCTGCAACAGGAAAACATCTCCCACAAGGAATTGGCCAAAAGAATGGGCAAAACCGAGGCAGAGGTCTCACGTTGGGTTGGGGGAACGCACAATTTCACGTTGAGAACCATTGCGAAAATATCAACAGCTATCGGCGTGGATTTGATTGTAGTGTAGCAATTCGGCTACTCCCAAAAGGGTTGATATTAGAAATTGCGCCCCATATCGGCAATCTCTTCGTCGCTCAGACCGTACAGGATTTTGCCGGCTTGCAGACAGTTGTTGAAGGTCTCGGTGTCGCGCAACCGCTTGTAGCAGGTGAGCTCACCGGTCCAGATGTCCCAGATGTAGTCCATGCCCTGCTTGGCGGTGTTGTAGGCGGCAAGGGCCTCCTGATACTGCTTGGCGTTGGTCAGCGCCTTGGCATACAGCACCCAGTAGATGGGGTCGTCGCCGGTGTAGTCGATGAGTTGCGAGATGTGCTGCATGGCGGCCTCCGCATTGCCGGTGCGGATGGCGTGGCACAGCTGATGGTAGAGGTTGAACCGCTTGTCGGCGTCAAGAGCTTCGAGGTCGCCAGCGAAGTCGGTCGAGCATTCGTGCAGACCGATGGTATAGAACTTGTAGAAACTGGTGAACTGCTGCAGGTTAGCCCTCTGCTCGTTGAGCAGTTTCCACATTTTGCCATACTCGCCGTTGGCGCAAAGTGCCGTGGCCATAATCATGTTGCGGGCATCTTCGGTGGGATTGTCGATGGTCATGAAGACATTGAGCGTGCTTTCGGAAGCGATTTTGTCGGACAAGTTGGAGGTGATAGAGTAGAGGAAAGCATCTTGGATAACGGCTTTCCCTTTTTTGAATCCTATCAGCAAATCTTCAAATTGAAAATTGCCATTGTCATCATAAGTGCGCAACACAACGTGGTGCTGGCCGTTTTTCACGTAGAGGGTGTCGAATCGGAAGTTGCCGCCGCTCTCCTCAATGGCGCACAGATAGTCGCCGAAGGCGCAGTTGCCATGGAAAATCTCCATCCCGGCTCCGAGGTCGAGGGCGGAGCCTTTCTTCTCCACCGCCGCTTTCAGCGCGACTGTGTCAACGGCGTTGTTGAGAAAATCGGCCTTGCCGTCGCGGACGCTCTGCTCTGCCTTCTGAATGAAATCCTTCACCGCTTTGGTCATTTCGGCTTCCGTTAGGGTATGCTTCTTTTCGGTCTGTTCTTTCTTTTTGCACGAAACCCCTACAAGGGCGAGGCATAATACGAAGGTGAGAATGAGGGTGATTTTTTTATACATAATGTGGACGCAGATATGATTATTTAAAATAATAATGAAGTAGTGGCTGAAATATTATTTTCCGCTATAAATTAATGATGAAAATTGGTCGGGGATGAAGATGCGGTTGGCGGCCTCCAGAATCTCATCGGCAGTGATGGCCTCCACCTTCTGGAACGAGCTTTCGGTAGTCTCCACCTCGTTGAAAAACAACGCACTACGCCCGATGGAAAGCATCTCGTTGAGTTTGGCCTCGTTGGTGATGGCCAGCTGTCCGATGAACTGCTTCTGTGCGGTGTGCAACTGTATGGTGCCCAATTTTTGGGTGCAGAGTTTTTGCAATTCTTTATAAGTCAAATCAATACATCTTTCCACCTCCTCTTTGTCGCAGCCGATATATACGGTGAAAAGACCGCTGTCGGTAAAAGGCGAGTAGTTGGCCTCCACCGTATAGGCGAGGCCCCGTCGCTCGCGGATGCTTACGTTGAGGCGGGCGCTGCTGGCCTGTCCGCCCAGCAGGTTGGTGAGCAGCGTCAGGGGCAGTCGGCCCTCCTCCTGGAACGAGAAGGCGGTGTTGCACAGCATCACATGCGACTGTGTGGTGTTCTTGTGCTTCACCAGGTGGGTAGGGGAGTAGTGGCTGAATGGCGAGCGGCTGTTGGCGCACTGGGCGGCGATGGGCTGGTTGAAATATTGGTTACAATATTTTAAAAAGGAGGAATGCGAAAGATTTCCCACCGAGGCCACCACGATATGGTCGGCGGTGTACTGGCTTTTTACAAAGTTGAGAATGTCCTGTCGCCCGATGCGTTTGAGCGACTGCTTGCTGCCCAGAATGTTGCGGCCGAGGGGATGACCGGCGAAAGCCATCTCTTCAATCTCGTCGAAGATGAGTTCGGCGGGCGTGTCCTTGTAGTAGTTGATCTCTTCCAGCACCACATCTTTCTCTTTGATGATTTCTTTTTCAGGGAAGGTGGAATGGAAGAGGATGTCGGCGAGGATTTCGAAGGCGTGGCGGTACTCTGCCGACAGGAAGGAGGCGTGAAAGCAGGTCTCCTCTTTGGCGGTGCTGGCGTTGAGTTCGCCGCCGGCATTTTCGATGCGTTTGGTGAGCTGGTAGCTGTTGCGGTGCGTGGTGCCCTTGAAGAGGGTGTGTTCCACAAAGTGGGCGATGCCGTTCAGGTTGTCGGCCTCGTCGCGGGTGCCGGCGTTGATGATGACGCCGAGGTGCGAGATGGGCGAGGCCACCTCCTCGTGGATGACGCGGATGCCGTTGGCTAAAGTGTAGATGGAAAGATTTTCAGACATAGAGATAAAAAGAAGAAGTTAAGGAGGAAGCAGCCTACGAACCAACTTCTTCGCTCCTTAACTTCTTGAATATCATTAAACTGTTGTCAGTTATTCAGCTTTCTTGATATTGGGTTCTTCCAGACCGTAGCCTTTCTTTTTATCAACAGCCTTGAGATAGATGGAGATAAGGAGAGCGGCGATACCGAGGGCAGCCAGCATCACGAGAGCCCAAGTATAGTCGAGGTCGTGGGCAGCGGTGCCTTTGGGGTTGGTGCTGGTAAGCACGGAGCCAATCAGTGCCGGGAACAGACCGAGGCCGATGTTCTGAATCCAGAAGATGGCGGCGTAAGCGGAACCAATGATTTTTTCATCCACCAACTTCGGCACACTCGGCCAGAGGGCAGCAGGCACCAATGAGAAGGAGGCGCCCAACACGAGAATGGTCAGGTAAGCCACCACGACACCACCAGCAGGTGATTTGGCTGAAATGCCCGGAAGGAGGAATGCGAAGGTGAGGTGGCAGACCACGAGGAGGATAGAGCCCAGCATCAGCATGGTAGCTGCTTTACCCTTGTGGTCCACGTAACTACCAAGAATGGGGGTGATGGCCACAGCCAACAGCGGGAATACGGCGAAAATGGTTTCGGCGGTACCACGCATGTAACCCATGTAGCAGAAAACGACCAATGCCACGGCAGCGAAAGCCATCAAACCAATCTTCAAACCTTTCTTTTTGGAGAAGTTGCTGGTGAAAGCACAGATGGCCACCACCAACATGATGATATACTGCACGATGGTCACGGCATTTTGACCCCAGAAGGTGTTGGGGTCTGCCTCGGTGAGGTCCAAGTTGCACTGCAGCATGTTAACGGCATATTTCTGGAACGGGAAGATAGCAGAGTAATAGAGAACGCAGAGCAGGGCCACCAGCCAGAATCCGAGGCTGGAGAAGATTTTGCCCAGGTCGCTGATTTTGAAAGGATCGTCTTTCTCTTCGGCTTCACCGGTCTGAGCATCCAACTTCTTATCCATGAAGAAATAAACGATGAACATCATGAGGGCGATGCAGAGCAGCACCACGCCGAATTTGACGGAATTTTCAACATGAACTCCACCACCGAGTTTGGCGAAGAAGGGGGAGAAGATCATACAGGTGGCGACACCCAGACGGGCGAGGGCCATCTCAGAACCCATGGCCAAAGCCGTCTCACGACCTTTGAACCATTTCACGATACCACGGGAGACGGTGATACCGGCCATCTCGCAACCACAACCGAAAATCATAAACCCAACGGCGGCGAACTTGGCCGAACCGGGCATGCCTTCAGCAAACGGAGGGATATCTTTCAGAATCGGTACGGTGAGGTGCCAATTGAAATGGGAACCGAACCACATGCCGAGGCTGGTGTCATCGAAGCCTTCCGTACAGGCATAGAACTTGATGATACCACCCACGAGCATCACAGCACCGGAGAGCACAGCCGTGAAGCGCACTCCCATTTTGTCCAAGATAATACCCGCAATGATGAGGAAGAACACATAGACGTTGAGGAACACTTCAGCACCCTGCATACGGCCAAAAGCATCACTTTCCCAACCGCGTGTGGTCTGCATAAAATCCTTGATAGGCGAGAGGATGTCCATGAAAATGTAAGAACAGAACATGGCCAACGCCAACAGCAGCAAGGCTGTCCAGCGTACACCCGCCTTGTCTCTTAATGTTGCAAGTTTTTCAGTCATAATTATTGATTTTTGTTAATAAATAAATTGTCAAAATTTGGCGCGCAAAAGTACGATTTTTTGTCGGATTATCATGCTTTATTTTGCAAAAATTATCTTCTATAAAAAATTATGAAAAATAAAGATTTTGAGGATGTTGCACTTTTAATAAATTTTGTATATTTGCAGGCTCAAAAATAATCTGAAAAAATATCATAAATAATTAAAAATCAAATAAATAAGCTTTATGCGAAACAAAGGTTTAGTTTTATTTTTTACCATTCTTATCTCACTCGCATGCCTTTACTGCCTCTCCTTTACCGTGGTGACGAAGAGCATTGAGAAGTCTGCCAAAGAGTATGCCACTTCAGGAGATGCCTACGACAAAGCGCTCAGCAGCCAAATCGCTACATTCAAGGCTGAACATCAAGGTAAAGCCCCCAAGGGCCTTGAGCTCTCCCGCATCGAGAACGATGTCCAGACCACGCTCGAGCGCGAATACCTCGACCGTATGAAGGACTCCTCCGTGTGGCTCGGCTTCACCTACGGACAGAGCAAGGAAAAAGAGATTAACCTCGGTCTTGACCTCCAGGGCGGTATGAGCATCACCCTCGTGGTCTCCTCCCCGGAACTCGTCGAACAGAAGTGCAGCCGCCTCTATGCCGACTCCCCCGAATTCCTCGAGCCCTTCAACGCCGCAGTGAAAGAATATAACAAAGGTGCCAATGGTACCGACTTCCTTGACATCTATGCCGAGAAGTCTAAAAATCAGTCCCTCAACAAGTTTTTTGGTGGCAAGGATGAATTGAACATGCCCAACGCTACCAACAAGGAGATCATCGACCGCTTCCGCGAGGAACGTGCCAACACCGTTGAGTCAACCCTCAAGATCCTCAGCAAGCGTGTGGACCGCTACGGTGTTACCCAGCCCACCATCCAGAAGGATGCTGCCGGCCGTATCGTGGTGGAACTCCCCGGTGTGAAAGATAAAGAGCGTATCGAAAACCTCCTCCAGAGCACCGCTCAGCTCGAGTTCTGGAAGGTTGTCTCCCTCTCCGAAAACCACCCCGCCGCCTTCCGCAAGGCCGTCGTGGACCTCGCCCAGGAAGCTGCCGACAACAACGATGAGGAAACCCAGAAAGCCCTCGCCAAGATCGCTAACTACTGCACGGCCAATCCTTACGACCACGCCGTCATCAACATGCCCCTCGCCGACACCAGCCTCACTAAGGTGAACCGCTACCTCCCCCTCATCAAAGAGAAACTCGGCGTCAACTATGTTTATTATTGGACCAAACTCGATAAGAACACCAAGATGGTCTCCCTCGTTCCGCTCGCCGTGGCCAACGTCAAGGAGAACGATGTGGTGGGACCCGTGCTCAGCAGCAAGACCATCGGTGGCGACCGTATCATCCAGCACGCCGAGCAGAACCTCGACGAGTACCAGCGCGTCATCGTGAACATGACCATGGAAAGTCAGGCCGCCGATGAGTGGAAGAACATCACCACCGACAACAAGGGTGAATGCATCGCCATCGTACTCGACGAAATGGTGTACTCCTATCCGCGTATCAACGATGTCATCGCTAACGGTCGTTCCCAGATCAGCGGTAACTTCGACGTACAGGAAGCTAAGGAGCTGGCCATCGTGCTCAACTCCGGCGGTTTGGATGTGCACCTCGACGTGATCGCCTCCGACGTGGTCGGACCCTCACTGGGTGAAAGATCCATCAAGTCTGGTCTCCTCTCCTTCGCACTGGCCTTCGTGCTCGTGCTCATCTACATGTTCTTGTATTATGACCGCGCCGGTCTCGTGGCCGACGTTGCCCTTCTCACCAACGTCTTCTTCATGGTCGGTGTGCTCGCCTCCCTCGGCTCCGCCCTCACCCTCCCCGGTATGGCCGGTATCGTGCTGACCTTAGGTATGGCCGTTGACGCGAACGTGCTGATTTATGAGCGTATCCGCGAAGAGCTGCGCAACGGCAAGGGTATGCGTCTCGCCGTCGCCGACGGTTACAAGAATGCCTACTCCGCCATCATCGACGGTAACGTCACCACCCTCATCACCGGTTTCGTACTCTACCTGGTCGGCTCCGGTCCTGTCAAGGGTTTCGCCATCACCTTGATCATCGGTATCCTCTCCTCTCTCTTCACCGCTATCTTCATCTCCCGTATGATTTTCGAGAGCAGACTTTCCCATGGCAAAACTCCGAGCTTCGGCAACAGCAAGACCCTCAACGCTTTCACCGGCACCAACTTCAACTTCCTCGGTGCTAAGAAAATCGCTTATATCATCTCCGCCAGCTTGATCGGTATCGTCATCATCGCCTTCCTCACCATCGGAATGCAGGTGGGTATCGACTTCGCCGGTGGTCGTACCTATATCGTACAGTTCGACCATGCCCTCAGCAACGACGAGGTGCATCAGGCCGCTGACGCTGTCACCGCTGAGTTCGGCGGCTCCCCGCAGGTCAAGACCTTCGGTTCTGCTGACCGTCTGCGTGTGCTCGTCAACTATCAGGTGGACGACCCCTCCAAGGAAATTGAGGCCAAGTGCCAAGACAAACTCTACAAGTCACTGAGCGGTCTCTACAAGACTGAATCTCATATCACGAAAGACAGATTTGAAGAGATTAACGAGAATGACATCGGAATCTTGAGTACCTCCCGCGTGCAGGCCGCTATGGCTCATGAGTTGATCCTCAAGGCTATCATCTCCGTGCTCATCTCCCTCGTGCTCATCTTCATCTATATCGCCATTCGATTCCGCAACTGGCAGTTCGGTCTCGGTAGTATCCTCGTGCTCTGCCACGATACCCTGATCACTATCGGTATGTTCGCCATCTTCCGCCATGTGCTGCCGCTCGAAATCGACCAGCAGTTCATCGCAGCAGTGTTGACGGTGATTGGTTACTCTATCAACAACGTGGTGATCATCTACGACCGTGTACGTGAGAACCTTACCCTCACCCCGAAGGCTGGCTACACCGCCAACTTCAACAATGCCGTCAACAGCACTCTCGGTCGTAACGTCAACACTTGCGGTACTACCATCATGGTGTTGCTCGTCATCTTCATCATGGGCTTCTTCGGTGGTGAAAACATCCAGGGCTTTGTCTTCGCTATGCTGATGGGTATCATCTGCGGTACTTATTCAGGTATCTTCATCGCCCCGGCACTGGCTCACGGCCTGCTCTCTCGTTCCTCTAAAAAAGCTAATGTCGCTAAAATCCAGCTGACCAAATAAGACTTCAAATATTTTTTCAGATTAGGTTGCTATAATTGGAAAATTTTTTCTATTTTAGCAACCTAATTTTTTTATGGGAAAAATTTTTTACTATGAACATTAAAAAACTTATTGTTCTCTCTTTAAGTATTTTATTCACAGGGATTTGTAGTGCTCAGGCTCCTGTTGTAAAAGATGCCGACAACGCTTTCAGAACTTGCAAATATGAAAAGGCTTTGCAGGAATATAAGAAGGTAACGAGCAAAATCAAGAAGAACAAAGTCGAATCGCGGCGTGTCGCCTACCAGATTGCAGAGTGTTATCGTATCATGGGCGATGTGAAACATGCCAAGAAACAGTACGAGAGTTTGTATAAAAAGAACTATCAGAAGGACAATCCGCTGATTCTTTATCATCTCGGAAATATCTGCATCAACGATGGCGACTATGATGCCGCGTTGAAGTATTATCAGGAGTTCAAGAAGAGAGCTCCCGAAGATACCCGCGCCGATGTGATGATTGAGTCGTGTGCCCGCGCCAAGGCATGGAAGGAGACTCCTACCCGCTACGAGGTCTATCCCATGAAGAAACTCAACACCCGCTACGACGAGTGGGCTCCGCGCTGGGGGAACCCCGACCGCAAAACGCAGATTATCTTCACCTCCAACCGCGATGGTTCCAACGGCAAGGGTACCGACCAGTGGACCGGCCAGGCTTTCTCCGACATCTACGTGTCTGAACTGCCCAAGAGCCGCAACACCGAATGGCCTGGCGATTGGTCTCCTGTGGCCTCCTACGACGAGAACCAGGTCATCAACACCGTGGTCAACGAAGGTGAAGCCTGCCCCAACCAGAAAGCTACCGCCATGTACTACACCTACTGTCCGCAAGACAAGAAAGAGGTGAAAGGCTGCTATATCTACGTCACCACCAAGAAAGGCAAAGACTGGACCGAACCCGAAAAGGTGGATCTCGGCATTGATTCTTTCAACTATGTGCATCCCTTCGTTACGGGTGATGAACTGACCCTCTTCTTTGCTTCCAACAAGCCGGGCGGTTACGGTGGATACGACCTTTACAAGGTAACCCGTAGCAAGAAATCCAAACCGTTTGCTGCAGCTGATGTGAAGAACTTGGGCAGCGTGGTGAACACCGCCGGCAATGAGGTCTTCCCCGCTCTCCGCGGCGACAGCCTCCTCTATTTCTCCTCTGACGGACATTATGGTTTGGGTGGTCTCGACATTTACTATTCCGAATTTGTGAATGGTCAGTATCAGACTCCCGAAAACCTGCTTTCGCCGATCAACTCTGAGGCAGATGAAATCGGTATCATGTTCGATGATGCTCCGGCCATCGACCCGAAATCGAAATCTCCTTACGTTGAAAAAGGTTACTTCTCATCCAACCGTGCCGGTGGCAAGGGCGGCGACGACATTTACTACTTCTTGCTCCGTCCGCTGGTTTACACCATCGCCGGTTTCGTGAAGGACGCCTCCAACCTCCAGCCCATCGACGGCGCAACGGTTGAAATCGTCGGCTCAGACGGAACGACCTACAAGACCAAGACCGATGTCAAGGGTTATTATAAATTTGACAAGGATAAGATTCTCGGCAACACCACCTACAGCATGGTCACCACCCGCTCGGGTTATTTCGCCGAGAACAATACCGCCAGCCAGACCACCGTGGGCCTGAGTGAGAATACCGACCTCAAACAGGATTTCAAACTTACCCCGCTGCCGCGCGAACCTATCGTTCTTCCCGAAATCCTTTACGATTTCGACAAGAGCGACCTCAAACCGCAGTATGAGGACTCCCTCCTGTTTGTGTATGACATTATGACGCAGAACCCCACCCTCGTGGTTGAGCTTCGTTCTCACACCGATAACCGTGGTAATGATGAGTATAATGAGAGACTTTCTCAGGATCGTGCACAGTCTTGTGTAGATTACCTTATCAATGTGAAGGGGGTTGACAAGAACCGTATCAGCCCGAAGGGTTATGGTGAATACATGCCGCGCGTGCTCACCAGCGACATGACGGTGACCTACAACAAGAAACAATATACCTTCAAGAAAGGCACGAAGTTGACGGAAGACTACATCAACAGCCTCTCACCGAAGGATTATCAGGAGGCTGCCCACCAGCTCAACCGTCGTACCGAGCTCTACATCCTCCGCGACGACTATGTGCCGGGCGGCGATACCATCGCTCCTGTGGTGGATGCCGGTCAGATCAATGTGTACAGTCACAAGTCCATCCCGGTGAGCATCTCCAAGGGTGTGGTCAAGGGCGCTTGCTATGCCAACAACAAGACCTTCAACTTTGAGATGGTTCCGGGCGACACGGTCTATATGAACCATGCCGACGCTATGCGCTTCCTCAAGGATCACATCGTCTCTATCGAGGATTTCGATGCTAAGGCCGCCGCTATCAATGAAGAAGATGGTCAGATTATTGAGAACTCCATCCTGACGCTGAAGAACTTCAACATGGGTGACAATGAGGCTGAGAATGTGAAGGTGGTGGTGAAGAAAGGTCTTACCTCATCCTTCCTCGTCGGCGAGGGCTTCCTTACCCGTACCTTCGGTAACTTCACGGTTGACAAAGCTAAAAAAGTCATTATATTTGAAAAATAGTTTTCAAAAAGTAATTGCAATACTTATCGTTCTTACGATAGCTGTCACTCCCACAATGGCCCAGCCTATTGTGGGAGCGGCTTTAATGGACGAGTATGTTCCCCAGCTGGAGGGCAAGAGGGTGGCCGTTTGTGGCAACCACACCTCCCTCGTGGGCACCACCCACCTGGTGGATACGCTGCTCTCTCTCGGCGTGAAAGTCACCAAGATTTTCTGTCCGGAACATGGATTCCGGGGCGAGGCTGAGGCGGGCGCCAACATTCAGTCGTCCACCGACCCGGCCACGGGTCTTCCCATCATCTCCCTCTATGGAAGCAACAAGAAACCGACGCCTGAGCAGGTCAGCGGCCTCGATGTGATTCTGTTCGACATACAGGATGTGGGCTGCCGGTTCTACACCTATATCTCCACCCTCACCTACGTGATGGAGGCCGCGGCGGAGAACGGGGTGAAGGTCATCATTCTCGACCGCCCCAACCCCAACGGCTACTTCGTGGACGGTCCCATTTTGGACCCGAAGTTTCGTTCCTTCGTGGGCATGCATCCCATACCGGTGGTACACGGCATGACCATTGCCGAGTACGGACTGATGGTGAACGGTGAGGGCTGGCTGGCCGACAGCGTGCGTTGCGACCTGTCGGTGGTGAAGATGGCCTACTACGACCACACCACCCGCTACTCGCTGCCCGTTGCGCCGTCGCCCAACCTGCAGACCGATGAGGCCATTTACCTCTATCCGTCCCTCTGTCTTTTCGAGGGCACCTGCATCAGTCTGGGGCGCGGCACCGACCATCCGTTTGAGATGTACGGCCATCCCGACCTGACCGTCGGTGACTACCATTTCACGCCCCATCCCATCAAGGGCGTGTCGGAAAATCCGCCCCTCAAAGGGCGCGACTGCCGGGGCTTTTCGCTCACCGAGACTGCTCATACCATGCTCGATTCCACCAACTGTTTCAACTTGGAGTATCTGCTGACGGCCTACCAGAATTTTCCGAACAAAGAGACCTTCTTCCTCAAAAACGGCTTCTTCAACAAGCTGGCGGGGAGTGGCGAGCTGAGGCGACAGATGGAGGCGGGTGAGAGCGCCGAGCAGATTCGGGCATCGTGGCAGCCGCAGCTGGAGGCCTTCAAGAAAATCAGAGCTCAATATTTACTTTATCCCGATTTTGAGTAATGGCCTTCCCCGCTTTCGACACCGAAATCTTTCTCTTTTTCAATGGGATGCACGCCCCGTGGGCCGATAAATTCTTCATGATTGTCACCAACACGTGGACGTGGTTGCCTGTTTATTTGGCTGCTATCTTCTTTATTTTCAAGAAATTCAAGAAAAAAGGCTTTTGGGTGTTGCTTACGGTGGCGTTGGTGATTTTGTGTACCGACCAGACCTGCAATTTAGTGAAGCGCACGGTGCAGCGGCCTCGCCCGTCGCATACTGCCGAGTTGGCCGAGGAAATCCAGCTGGTGCGCCAATCGAATGGCGAATATTATCGGGGCGGGCACAATAGTTTTCCCTCCGGCCATGCCGCCAACACGGCTGCTTTCGCACTGTTTTTGATACTCTTTTTCAAAGAACAGCGCCGTTGGCTTATCCCCACGGCCATCGCTTGGAGCCTGCTGCTCTCTTACAGCCGCCTCTATTTGGGCGTACACTACCCGATTGATATCCTATGTGGCTGGTGCGTGGGCGTTTTCTGGGCAGCACTACTGTCCTTCCTTTGTCTTCGTTTTTTTATCAAAAATAATCAAATCCATCATCCATGAAACGACTTATCCTTTTGGCATTTGCCATCCCAGCATTCCTCTTTTTTTCGTGTAATGGCGGTCCTGTCTCTACCAATGGCGGTGCTGCGACAACGGGTAGCGACAGCACGGCGGTTGAGTCAGTGAAAGAGAGCGCAGGCTGCCAGGCGGTAAAGAAGCTGGTTACCGACTACAAGATGCGGGTGAATATGGCCAAAAATTGTGATGCGCTGATGACCTGTCAGGTGAACTTCACCCGTGAGTTGGATGAAGTGTACAAACAGCATGAAGAGCTTTCAGCCGCGGAAAAGGCGAGTGTGCAAAACGACATCACCTCGTTGGGACTGCTCATCAGCAAGAAGAAGACGGAGTTGGGCTGCCAGTAGCCGCAGGAAGGTGAAAATTGAGAATTGAGAATTGAGAATGGAAAGGTGGTGGGGCAGGGGAGAGTGATGGGATGTTTTAGTTGTTGTATCACTCTTCCATGACACTATGGCACTCTATTCATTCTAATAATCTTGTGTTTGATTTTATATTTGCCCCTTGCGAAAGCATTGTGTGTGTCTTTTCTTTTACGATACGGCCATTTTATCGTATAGCCATTTCCACTGCTGATGCTCAGACTAAAAAGTTGTTTTTTTATATTAACATTTTCAATGTTAAACAAAACAAACGAGTTATTGAAAAAGGATTGATAAAGGGGGATGGGATAGACATATCTAAGGGGTTGGAGGGATTCTTGTATTTCTATGTAGGTAAACTCTAGAAAAATGCCTTCGTTTGAATCTTTCATAATCTGATGGAGCCCATCGGTGGGAATCAAAATATCCCCAGTTATATACTCGCAGAAAATAGTATCATTGCCCTCCTCTTGTGGCAGGATGATTTTGCAGTTCGCATAAGCACTATTGGTGGGCACCGTTCCATCAACTAAAAAAATCCAATTTAATCTGGTTGATTGAGAATGTGCCTCAGATTGAGAAAATACCGTCTCAATTTGAAACAACAACGCACACACTGAAATCAAACTCACAACTGCTTTCATGGCTTCTCATTTTATTGAAGCTGCTTCACCGTGTTGTGGGCGAGGATTTCGGCACGGTCGGCTACCGGTAAGGTGGGCGTCACCATGATGTCGAGCCACAACTCGCGGCCTTCATTGCGCAACTCGCGGCTGTCGGTGAGCTGGCTGACGATGAAACCTGCCGTTTCAGCATCCTCGTACGTGGAAGTGTCAATCATGCGGGCGATGTCGCCGAGACTCTGCGGAGCGAGCACCTGCACCGACACACGGTCGCTTTGGATGTAGAAGTTGACGGAGAATTCGTAATGCTGGTCTTCCACACTCCGCTCTATGAGCGAAATCAGCTCGTGCATGCCATACGACAGCACGCCGAATTGGTCTTCCAAGCCGAAGCTGTCGCAAAGGTTCTCTACCGCACCCAGTACGCGGCCTTGGGCGTTTTGTAAGTTAAGGTTTTGGATTTCAATGGTATACATGGTGATATAATTTTATTCGATGTTATAAAAATACTGGTTGACTTTTTCTTTATAGTAATAGTTGAGGTTCGGAGGGATGGACTTGAGCATCTCAATCTGCTGCTGTGATTGGCGGTCCATGTTCCACTCTTTGGGCGGGTTGGGATTGATGATGTCGCGGCCTTCGTTGCTCTCGCGCTTCTCGTCCTGCTCGCGTTGCATCTGGGCGCGCTCGCTCTCCAGCATTCGGGTCTCGATGTTCTTCTGTCGGTTGATGGTCTCGGTGGTGATGCGTCCGTTCACAAGGTCTTTCTCGGTCTTCTCCATGTCGCGGATCATCTGTTCGACCGACTTGTCGCCCACGCCGTTTTCCGACTTGAGGCCATCCTCGTACTCCTGCATCATCTTGCGGATGGCTTCCTGCTGGGCGGCCATCTTGGCGAGCTGTTCGCTCATCGACTGGCCGTTCTGCCCCTGCTGTCCCTCTTTCTTGCCTTGCTCCATGCTGCGTTTCAGGGCCTCCATCTGGCGGTTCAGCTGCTGCTGCAGTTCACGCGCCGTCTTGGTCTTTCCCTTCCCGCCGGGATTGTTGCAGGAGCCCTTCCCGCTCTTGTTCTTATTCTTGCAGTTCTGGCACTCGCTCTGTTTCTGCTTCACCTCCTTCATCGACTCGGCAAGCATGAGGGCGAGGTTGTTCATGCTGGTCATGGCGAACTGCTGCTGGGTGAGGGCGTTCTGCACGCGCTGGTCTTTCAGCGAGGCGACTGCCGCATCGATGTACGAGTTGATCTTGCCGACTTCTTCGTTGATGAACGGCTTCACGGCACTCTGGCGGCGTGCGAGGGCATTCAGCGAGTCGGCAATCACCAGCATATTGTCACGGATGTTGTGCTGCGTGCGGGCAATGTCGGGGAGCTGCGACGAGTGCTGGGTAAGCGGTCTGAGCCGCTCCATCACTGTCTCTTGGTTGAAGGATATCTGTACGAGGTTGTCCAAGATCTGCCGCAGGCTCTCCATGTCTTCCTCCAAATCTTCCTCCTCATTATCCAACATGTTCTCTTCCATCTTTTGAGCCATCTCCTCCATCTTCTCGCCCGCATCCTGCTGGCTCGAGGCCGCCTTGCTCCGGTTGTTCTTGTTCAGCGCATCCTTGCTGTCCTTGAAATCCTGCTCAATCTGCTGCTGGAGGTCTTTCGTGTCCAACAGTTTGTTGGGATCTTCCAGCTCTTTGTTGAGTTGGTTCAGTTCGTTAATCTCTTTTTTCAGTTCTTTAAACTGATTCTCAATGTCCTGCTGCTTTTGCAGAAGTTCTTGTTTGTCAATGGCTTTCTGTTCGCTCTGCTTGGAAAGCGCTTTCTGTTCCTCCGACAGTTTTTTTGCCTTGTCGATGATGTCGTTGTACTTCTTCTCGAACTCCAGTTGTTTGAAAAGCTCCAGCTGCTGGTCGAGGGTTTTGTTCAGCTCTTCCGTGTTGTTCTTCACATCCTGAACCGTCTTTTTCACCTCCTCCTTATTGTTATTCTGTTGGTTCATCTGGTCCATCATCCGCTGCAACTTTTCGTACATCTCCTTGATTTCATCCGAAAGAACTTTGTTGAACCGCTCTTCCAACTCTTTCTGCTTCTTGATGAGGTTTTCGGGGATATTTTTGTATTTATCCTCCATCATATTCTGCTGATTCTGAGCCTGTTTCATCTCATCAATCTGCTTTTTCAACTCCTCATACTTGTCGGTGAGTTCCTGCAACTTTTTCTTATCCTGCCACGAAAGTTCCTTGTTCTGCATCATCTGCTGTTGCAGTTTGTCAATCTCTTTGAGAAGGTCTTTCGAGTCATCAATCAACTCTTGTAAATCGCTCTTGGTCTGTGAGTTGCTATTCTCCAACTGCTCGTCAATCTCCTCTTCGGTCATCACGCGGTAGGTCTCGGAGACGCTGCGAGCGGACTTGGGACCGTTGATGCCGTCGTTGTCGAACACCTGGAAGTAGTAGTCGATGCGTTGTCCGGGTTCGAGCATCAGCACGCCGGCATCGAAGTAGTGGTAGAAGTCCTGTACCGTCAGCATCGAGTTGATGGGGATGTTCTGTACCTTGTTGGTTTCGAGGAGTTTGTCGTTTTTATCGTATTTTGAATAGACGAACTGGGCTTTGGTGAAGCCGTAGTCGTCGTGGATGGTGCCTTTGAAGTAGATGCGGTCGGGCAGCAGCGAGTCGGCCTGGCTCACCACCGTGATATCGGGGTACTGGTCGGGCACCACGTTGATGTTGTGCTTGAGGGTGTCGGTGGAGGCGCAGAATTGGTTCTTGTTGGTGATGGCGTAGGCGAAGGAGTTGCGCACGGTCTTGGTGATTTTGTAGATGCCTTTTTCGGCGCGTACAGGTTCTTTTTCATCCTCAAGGATGAACTGCAACTGGCTGGTGTTGCGGGTGTAGAACGACCAGGTCACCTGCGTGCCGTCGGGAATAGTGGCGTCGCCGTTGTTGTCGATGGTCTCGTCGTTTTTGTGGAGATAGGCGGGGTAGTGGAGCGTCATGGCGAAGCTGACGATGACCGGCTTGGGCAGCACCGATAAGGTATAGTCGGGCGAGGAGGTCTCGTCGGTAAAGACATGGAACTGGGTGTCGCCCTGCGGATTTTTAAAAGTATAGGTAAAATGAATGTTGTCGGTCTTGGTCATCTGGTACTTCCGTCCAGCGAGGTCGATATAGAGCGCATCGGGGGTTTCGGTGCCTTTGATTTTGACCTTCAGTTCAAAATCCTCATTCTGGAATGTGGTGAGTGTATCGTTTTGAATTTCAAAAGAATAAGGTGCTGGTTTAGCATAAAATTGGTCGTAATGTACGATTCTTTCGGTCGATTGGGTGAAAATTTCGCTTCTTACCGAAAAGATGACGATACAGAGAAGGACAGGGATGAGGGCCCATTTGATATAGCGGCGGGTGTTTTTGAAGGGGATGGCTTTGACGAAGGGGAAGGGTTTGATTTTCTCGATTTTGGTGTCGATGGCGGCAGCGATAAGTTCCGCGCTTTTGCATTCGCCCTTTTCGCGCATCGCCTCCAGTTGGAAGAGGTTGAGCAGTTTGTCGTCAATTTCGGGGAAATGCTGACCGATGATGGCCGCTATCTGTGTGGCGGTGAGCTGTTTGCCCACGCCGAAGATTTTAAGGAGGGGGATGATGATGTAAAAGACGAGGGTGACGGCGAAGATGGCGAGGTAGGAGAAGAAGAGGACGGTGCGGACGGTGGAGTTGAAGTAGGAGAAATATTCGAGCAGGGCATACGTGATGAACACCATCAGGGTGATGATGACGAAGATGAGTGCGCCGCGCAAGAGTTTGTTGAGGTAGTACTTGTGGACGAACTCTCTGATTTTCTGCCGAATAATCTCTTGATTATTTGTCATTTTCGCTGTTCTCTTGTGTCCAGAGGATATTGTAGAAGGGGTCTTGTTGTTGTTTAAAATAGTTGTAGAGCATCTTGTTCTTGCCGAACATGGCTTTATTGAAGAAGAAACGGTTGAATTTGCCGTTCATGCTGTTGAGTTTCTTGCGTTTGTCGAAGGCGTTGGCCACCTTGGTTTTGCCCGGATGCGCCTGTCGCGCCAGTGCTATCTCCTTGAGGATGAGGTCGCTGATGGGAATTTGCACGGGACAAACCTGGTCGCAGTTTCCACAGAGCATGGCGTTCTTGATGACATGTTCGGTGTTGGTGGCATGATGCAGGAAGTTGTCGCGCACGATATTGATGGGGGTGTGTTCCTTGGTGTATTCGTACATCGGGCAGACCGTTTTGCACTTGTCGCAGTCGATACAGTAGAGCGACTCGCGCAGGGTACTGTTCTGCATGATATCGGTTACGCCATTGTCATAGAGGAAGATAGTGATTTGTACAGGAGTATGAGATACGCCTTGGCTGGGGTCGGCGAAGTTGGGTTCGATGAGGGAGAAGGGGCGGTTGATGAGTTTCACATCGTGGGGGAGGTATTGCTGTTCTTGGGCTTGTGTGCGGAGGTAGAGGATGGTTTCGAGGTCGGAGGCCTTGTTGAGGAGTTTGCTGATGTCGAGCAGGATGAAGAGGTTGGGGATGGAGTTGAGGCAGTTTTTGGAGTTCTTGTTGAGCAGCACGAGGGTGCCGGTCTCCACGATGGCGAAGTCGGCCTGCACAAACAGGAAGGCAGCGCTGGACTTGCCGCTTTCCACATCGGCATAGTGGACGGGTCGGATGGACTTGGCGCTGCGCAGTTCTTCCGGCACATCGGGCAGGTCGAAGCACACCCTGTTGTAGGGAGTTTTGGGCAGAAGGTCGAAAACCGTTTCGGTGAGTTCGGTTTCATCGGAGATCCAGCACACGTTGAAACCCTTCTCGCGCATTCTGCGGTCGAAGTAGGTGAGCTTGTTCTCCATGTCTTCTATATATTTCTGCCGGATGATGTTGGCTCGGGTGCGGCAGAACTCGATGATATCTTCAGGGCTGAATTCCATAATTATCGGAGGTTGATTTTTTCTACTCGTCTCTCATGGCGGCCACCCTCGAAGTCGGTGCTGAAGAAAGTCTCGACGAGGTCGAAGGCGGTCTCGGGCAGGATGAAGCGGGCGGGCATGACAAGGACGTTGGCATTATTGTGCTGGCGGGCGAGGGCGGCGATTTCGCGGTCCCAGCAGAGGGCTGCGCGCACATTGGCGTGCTTGTTGGCCGTCATGGCAACCCCGTTGCCCGTGCCGCAAATCAGGATAGCCCGTGCGGCGGGATCTTTCGACACAGCCTCCGCCAGAGGATGCGCAAAGTCGGGATAGTCAACACTTTCTGTTGAATGTGTGCCGAAATCTACCCACTCATATTGGGAGGAAAAATGCTGTTTGATGGCCTCTTTCAGCTCAAAACCAGCATGGTCGGATGCGATGAAAACTTTCATTTCTATACACTTTTTCACAATCTGCAAAAATACAAAATTAATCCGAATAAATTATTCACAATTTCACCCAAAAATTGTGAAAAAAAATTCCAATTTGGGTTGAAGTGTGACAAAAAATTGCTGTATATTTGCCACGCGATTCGGGTTCCTCGGATTAAAAGGGAAGCCTGTGAAAATCAGGAGCTATTCCCGTAGCTGTAAAGTTCTACCCCCACTCTCTGTCTCAATGCCACTGACAAATTCTCCGATTGTCGGGAAGGCGGCAGAGAACAGAACAAGCCAGAAGACCTGCCCGCATCGTCAAATGTAGCTTTCGGGATAAAAGCATACATGTCCGTGAGGATCCGTATTTATCCCTGTAACTTGCCATTAACCAACCAGTTAACCAATAACCTTATGATCGAAGAAGTGTACATTATCAAACGAGACGGAAAGAGAGAGCCGTTTTCGATTGACAAAATCCGAAGCGCCATCACCAAGGCCTTCATCTCCGTCGGGAGCTTTGCCACCCAGGAGTCGATGATTAATATCCTTAGCCGTCTCAACATCTATGACGGCATCCAGGAAGAGGAAATCCAGAACCAAGTGGAGCGCTCGCTGATGGCTGAGCGCTACTACGAGGTGGCCAAGGCCTTCATCCTCTACCGCCAGAAGCATTACGAAGACCGCGAGGTGAAGGAGAAACTTGACTTCCTGATCAATTATTGTAATGCCCAGAATGCGGCTACCGGCAGCAAGTACGACGCCAACGCCAACGTGGAGAAAAAGAACATCGCCACACTCATCGGCGAGCTGCCCAAGTCGGGCTTCATCCGCCTCAACCGCCGTATGCTGTGCGACCGTATCAAGGAGGTGTATGGCAAAGAGCTGTCCGACAAGTATCTCTATTATCTTAATAATCATTTCATTTATAAAAACGACGAGACCAGCATCGCCAACTACTGCGCCAGCATCACCATGTACCCGTGGCTGCTCGGCGGCACCCAGAGCATCGGCGGCAACGCCTCCCGTCCTACCAACCTCAAGTCGTTCTGCGGCGGCTTCATCAACATGGTGTTCATGGTATCCAGCATGCTCAGCGGCGCCTGCGCCACCCCCGAGTTCCTGATGTACATGAACTACTTCATCGGTCAAGAGTACGGCACCGACTACTACAAGCGTGCCGACGAAGTGGTGGATCTTTCTCTCAAAAAACGCACCATCGATAAGGTTATCACCGACTGCTTCCAGCAGGTGGTCTATTCTATCAACCAGCCCTCCGGCGCCCGCAACTATCAGTCGGTGTTCTGGAATGTCGCTTACTACGACAAGTTCTACTTCCAGAGCCTCTTCGGCGACTTCGTCTTTCCCGACGGCAGCCGTCCCGACTGGGATTCTCTCAACTGGCTCCAGAAACGGTTCATGCGTTGGTTCAACAAGGAGCGCACCCGCACCATGCTCACCTTCCCCGTGGAAACCATGGCCCTGCTCTCGAAAGACGGCGACGTGCTCGACCAGGAGTATGGCGACTTCACCGCCGAGATGTACGCGCAAGGGCACTCCTTCTTCACCTACCTCAGCGACAACGCCGACTCATTGAGCAGCTGCTGCCGCCTCCGCAACGAGATTCAGGACAATGGCTTCAGCTACACGCTGGGCGCAGGCGGCGTCTCCACCGGCTCCAAGAGTGTGCTCACCATCAACCTCAACCGCTGCATCCAGTACGCCTGCAAGCAGAACATCCCCTATATGGAGTTCCTCGAACAGATGGTGGACCTTACCCATAAGGTGCAAATCTGTTATAATGAGAACCTTAAGTACTTGTTGGAAAAGGGAATGCTTCCGCTCTTCGACGCTGGCTACATCGCCATCAACCGCCAGTACCTCACCATCGGTATCAACGGACTGGTGGAGGCCGCCGAATTCCTCAAGATTCCCATCAACGACAATGAGAAGTATCAGCATTTCGTGGAGGAGATCTTGGGAATGATTGAAGATTACAACAAACGCTATAAGAGCAAAGACCTCATGTTCAACTGCGAGATGATTCCCGCTGAGAATGTGGGTGTGAAGCACGCCAAGTGGGACCGCGAAGACGGTTACGTGGTGACCCGCGATTGTTATAATAGTTATTTCTATATTGTTGAAGATAAAGAGATTAACATTCTCGACAAGTTCCGTCTCCATGGTCGTAAGTACATCACGCACCTCACCGGCGGTTCGGCGCTGCACCTCAACTTGGAAGAGCACCTCAGCAAAGAACAATACCGCCAGCTGCTGCGTGTGGCGGCTCAGGAGGGATGCAACTACTTCACCTTCAACATCCCGAATACTATCTGCAACAAATGTGGACATATTGATAAACGCTACCTCAAAGAGTGTCCCGTGTGCCATAGCACGGACATTGACTACATGACTCGTGTCATCGGCTATATGAAGCGTGTCAGCAATTTCTCGCAGGCTCGCCAGGAAGAAGAACATCGTCGTTATTATGCCAAGAACAACCATGAAGTTTTATAATTACGATATCGTCTTCCAAGAAATTCCCGGAGAGGTTACTCTCGCTGTCAATATCACCAACTGTCCGAACCACTGCAAGAACTGTCACAGTCCGCACTTGTGGGAGGATCAAGGCGAGGAGCTTACTCCTGAGGTTGTAGATCTGCTGATGGCCCGTTACAAGGGCTTGGCTACTTGTATCTGTCTGATGGGCGGTGACGGCGAGAAACCAGAGGTGGAGAAACTGGCCGGTCACATCCATTCCAAAGGCAACATGAAGGTGGGCTGGTACTCTGGCCGTGACGAGATGCCCAAGCATGCCGAGTGGTTCGACTATGTGAAGACCGGTCCCTACAAACCCGAATGCGGCAGTTTGAAGGAGCCGACCACCAACCAGCGTTTGTACGAGCGTGACGGTGAAGAGTGGCACGACATCACCGACCGTTTCCGCAAGAAATAACCCGCTCCTTCCAATGAAGTTCCGCACCGAGCTGCCTGCACCGCGCTATCCGTTTCATATTGAGCCGGATAGCCGCCTTATGTTCTGCGGCTCCTGCTTCTCGGAACATGTCTCCTCCTACTTCGCCGACCGCGGTTTTGCGGTGTGTGCCAACCCTTTCGGCATCCTTTTCAATCCGCTCTCCATCGCGCAGGGCTTGGACTTCCTGACGGGGCAATCCACCCTGACGGAGCAATACTTCCTGCAGCATGAGGGCTGTTGGGTGAGTTTGGCGCACCACGGCAAGTTCTCCCATGCCGACCAGGAGGTTTTCCGTAGCCACATCGAGGCGGCGCAGTCGGAGGCTGCAGCGTTCCTCAAGAGTGCTGATTTTCTTTTCGTTACGTTAGGCACGAGCTACTATTACTACCATCTGGAGCGGCAGGTGGTTGGGGCCAACTGTCACAAGTTGCCGGCGGCTGCGTTCGAGAAGCGGCGGGCTACCATCGAGGAGGTGGTGAAGGCTTTCGGTGCCTTCTTTGCCTGGCGGGCGCAGCACTGTCCGTCGTTGAAGGTCGTGTTCACGGTGAGTCCGGTGCGGCATCTGGCCGATGGTTTCCACGAGAACCAGCTCAGCAAGTCGATTCTGCATTTGGCTATTGAGCAGCTTATTAGCCAGCATTCCGACACCTATTATTTTCCTGTATATGAGATGTTTCAGGACGATTTGCGCGATTATCGTTTCTACGACAGCGACTTGTGTCATCCCTCGCGGCAGGGCATAGCGTACGTGCAGGAGCGCATCGCCGAGGTGTTTTTCACCGAGCAGACTCGTCAGCGCGTGAAGGAGGCCGAGCGAGCGCTGCGGCAGGCGGCGCACAGGCCGATACGGGAGGGGTGAGATAATTTTCAGTTTTCAGTTCTCCGTTTTCAATTTATTTTGTATTTTTGCACCCTGTAAAGGACACAAATATAGTAATTATGCCCCTTATATAGGGCAAATTGTTTATTATCAACGCAAAATACTGAAAAACAATATATTATGGAAGCCCTGTTTAGAAAACACGACCGTTTGTTGGAAGTGACTCCTACAAAAATCATCCGTCAATGGATGCATTCCATCAATTGGAAAGCTCGCATGATGGCCATTCGTGGTCCTAAGGGTGTGGGGAAAACAACCTTGATGCTGCAATACATCAAATTACATTATCAGCCGTTGGATCGACAAGTTTTATATGTATCTTGTGACGATAACTATTTTAATACCAATACATTGCTTCAGCTTGCAGAGCAATTCTATCTGAATGGCGGACAACATCTCTTTTTGGATGAGGTGCATAAATACGCAAATTGGAGTAGGGAGATAAAGGAGATATACGACTTTTATCCAACTTTGCGGGTGGTTTTGAGCGGTAGTAGTCTGTTATGTCTAACAGAAGGCGAAGCCGACCTGTCGCGCCGCTGCATCAATCACGACATACAGGGGTTGAGTTTCCGTGAGTTTCTGCATTTTTACAAAGGCATTGAAATGCCGGTGTATCCATTGGAGCAAGTGTTGCACAATCCGGCGCCGCTTATTCGTAAAATGAACCAGATGGGGCGGCCCGTTGCGCTTTTCCACGAATATCTCAAATATGGTTACTATCCCTATTATCTTGACAATGAGATAGATTATTACGTTTCCATACAGCAGGTTGTCAACAGGGTGATTGATGATGAGTTGACGCGGATTTGCAGAGTTGATTTGGGCAATACCCGCCGTCTCAAAGCCCTGCTGACCACGCTTTGCGCCAGTGTGCCAATTCAAGTCGATATATCCAAATTGGCGACGGTAAGCGGACTAAAACGCGATACCGTAGTGGCCTATCTGGGCTATCTTTACAAGGCCAAGCTGATACATCTGCTCTATTCGAACCTTAAGAATGTGAAGCGGATGCAGAAACCCGATAAGATTTACATTGATAATCCCAATCTGTTGTATGCTTGGGCGACTACGCCCGTAAAGATGGGTACAGTACGAGAAACCTTTGTTGTCAACCAGTTGGCTGCTAACCATATTGTTGAATATCGCAAAACCAATGGCGACTTTTTGGTGGACAATCGATATGTGATCGAGGCTGGTGGGGAGGACAAAGACTTTACGCAGATAGCGGACATTCCGGATTCTTTCATTCTTTCTGATGATTTGGAAACCGCCATTGGGAAGAAGCTACCCATTTGGGCGGTGGGATTCGACTATTAGTCGCAGCCAAATAAATTCTCAGTTCTCAATTTTCAATTCTCATTTTTCTTTTGCGGTGCCATTTTATCCATGAAAAAAGCAAATTTCATCATCGTTCCCGACATTCACGGGCGGCCGTTCTGGAAAGAGGTCTTTGACTACGACGCGGAGGTGGTCTTCCTTGGCGATTACCTCGACCCTTACGGTTCCGAAGGCCTCTATCCGTGGGATGCGCTGGACAATTTCACGCAGATCATTGCTTACGCGAAGGCTAATCCAAAGGTGCATTTGTTGTTGGGCAACCACGACCTGTGCTATTCCATCGGACGGCATATCTGCAATAGTCGCTGCGATTACGAGAATTACGACACCCTCCGGCGCAAGTTCCGCGAGAATGCGGATTTGTTCCAGCTGGCGTTCGACTATTCGGTGAACGGAAAGCGGTTCTTCCTGTCGCATGCGGGCATTTCGTTTGGGTGGTACAGCCGTCACCGCGACATTTTCCCGTATTCGTACGAGGAAACGTTGTGTGCCGACCACATCAACGGTCTGTACCGTGACGGTGCTTTGGACGGCATATTGGGCGAGATAGGGGCCAATCGCGGCGGCCTATGCACCTACGGCAGTCTGGTCTGGGCGGACATCCACGAAATGATGGTGCCGATACACAAAGACCTCACCGATATCATCCAGATTGTCGGTCACACGCAGAGGGTGTCGGGACTGCTCAACCTTGAGTCTGAGTACCATCTGTACGATGTGGATGCCCGCCGGTGCGTCTGCATCGACGAGGAGGGATCGGTGCGGGAACTAAAAGGTAGTAAGTGATCGGTAATAATTTTCAGTTTTCAGTTCTCAATTTTCAATTTATTCGTATTTTTGCACCTTAATGATTTTACGAAAAAACAATAGGCACAAGAGAGTGTGTTACATAGTGTGAGGAACCATAAAGACCTCCTGGTAATACTTGATTATCAATTAAATGGAAGCGAATAATAATGTAAAATATGCATTTTCAGGACATGAATCTTTCCCGTGTAAAACTTTGTGGTTGAAGAAGGGGTACGATTTTGTTAAAGCTGAAAAAGATTTCAATGCGCCAGAAGCGGTTGTTGATTTGGGCGTGGGCAAGAATATGGTTGCTGCGGTCCGTTATTGGTACAAGGCTTTTGGGTTGAACAAAGATGCGGAAACTGGTTGGATTGCCGATTTTCTTTTTTACGCAGACACGGGAAAGGATCCTTATATGGAGGATTTGGGCACATTGTGGCTGTTGCACTTCCTTTTAATTTATTCAAACGAGGCTTCATTGTACAAGCTCTTTTTTATAGATTTCCAGCAAGAAAGACGTTTGTTTGAGAGAGGGCAAGTGGTTAATTTTGTAAAACGCAAGATGGCAGAAACAGGCAAGGGTAATCTGTTTAACGAGAATACCGTTAAAAAAGATGTTGGAGTCCTGTTGCTAAACTACTGCCTCCCTCGTGAACCGAAATCAAATGAGGATTTCTCCACTCTGCTAATGGATCTGGATTTGCTCCGACAAACTGACAAAATCGAAAAGACTGATGAAAAAGGAAGCCGCTATTTTTTTAACATTGAAGGCAAACGGAAGGTGACACCCGAAATTTTCCTGTTTGCTTTGCTAATGATAAAAGAGGAATCTGACAATAGTATTCCTTACGACACATTGCAAAAGTTGGGTTTGATATTTTGCATGACTGATTTGGAAGTGATTGATATGTTGAATCAACTTTCAGAAACATATTCAGACTCATTGACCTATAGTGACGTGGCGGGAATCCGACAATTACAGTTCACCAAACAGATGGATGCCAAACAAGTATTGGAAAGGTATTATGAATAAAGGATTTAACTTATCAGCGAATATCGAAAACGGATTTCCGTTGGATGCCCAATACATTGTTACCCCCAATGGCAGGAGAGCCACGCAAAGTATTATCAATGATTTCAAGTCGGGCATACACTCGTTTACGATTATCGGCACATACGGAACAGGGAAATCGTCATTTCTGTTGGCTTTGGAAGCGGATTTGAACCGCGACAACAAAACAAAAAGACTGTTGAATCCACAAAATCTTTCGGAAACGGACGATTTTGAAATCCTAAACATAGTCGGTGATTATATGGAATTGTCCGCTTTGTTGGGAAGAAAATTGAATATTGATGGTCATTCGCAAAGCATTCTTGATGAACTGAAAAAGTATTATAACCATCTCAAAGAGCAAAATAAGTTTTTACTCATTGTGATTGACGAGTTTGGCAAAGTGCTGGAACATGCTGCCAAAAACAATCCTGAACAGGAATTATATTTCCTTCAGAAGTTTGCTGAATTTGTAAATGTACCCTCCCGTGATATACTGTTGCTGACGACTTTGCATCAAAATTTTGGGGCATACGCCAAAAATCTGACAGAAACGCAAAAGAATGAATGGACTAAAGTGAAAGGTCGTTTCAAGGAAATCACTTTTGTGGAGCCCATTGAACAGCTTTTGTTTTTGGCATCGCAACAGATGTATGACAAGTCGTCTCAAAAAGAGGAGAACAAAACTGCCAAGCAGTTGTATCATCTGGCTGTTGATACGAAATTTGTCTCGAAGTCTTTTTCTGAGGATGCAGCCCAACAATTATATCCGCTTGACTCTTTTTCAGCTTATGCCATAACATCTGCCATTCAGCGATATGGCCAAAACGAACGCTCGCTTTTCTCTTTTTTGGCAGCCCGCGGTTCCAATTCTCTTTCGGAATTTCAGACGAAAACAAATTTGACTTACAATTTGGCCAGCGTCTATGACTACATCGTTTTCAACTTCTATTCTTATCTGAAAGATGCCAATATGGATTCGATGAGTTGGAGCTCAATGCAGATTTCCATAGAAAGAGTTGAAGGATTGAATTGGGATAGTACTGAGCAATTGACCGATGCTATTAAAATTGTGAAATCAATCGGTCTGCTTAATTTGTTTGGAATAGCTGGTTTTGCGATGGAACCCGAACAGTTGGCTAAATATGCACAATTGGCTATGGACATTCCTGATGCGGGTACTATCATCAACAAGTTGCGTGGGTTCAGAATAATACGATACGCTGAATACAAACATCGCCTTCTGCTTTTTGAGGGGACTGATGTTGATTTGGAATTGGAAATCAAAAAAGCAGGTGCTGTAGTGACTCGCCCCGTTTCATTTATTGATGACTTGCGTTATTTCATCAGCAATCGTATTTCGCCGGTAAAGGCACATTATTACCATAAAGGTACGCCCCGCTATTTTGAATATGAAGTTCGCGAGGATGCCGTCGATATGACACCGAAAGGAGATACTGACGGATATATAGAATTGATTTTCTCTTCTGATAAAAATGCACTTGAAGAAGTCAAAGAGACGAGTGCTAATACCGAACACGCCATTATATACGCCTATTTTAACAATACGGAGGGAATTATTGACCATCTGTATAATATCAAAAAATACGAGTATATCCTCACTAAGGTCTTGATAGATAAAGAGGCGGACAGAGTTGCATACGGCGAAATACAAAAATTGAAAGAATATGAGGAAACGCTCTTGAATAAATCCGTAAGCGACAATTTGTTCGCCTATAAGAACCGTGTTGTATGGATTTATAAGGGGGAGAAACAGCAGGTGGCCTCTCATAAAGATTTCAACAAGCTGCTTTCTACAGTTTGTGATGACGTTTATTCTAAGGCGCCTGTTATGATCAACGAATTGTTTAACAGACATAAGTTGAGCAGCGCCATCGCCTTGGCTCGTAAAAATTATCTCGCCGCTTTAGTCGATCATTATAGCGAGGAAGATTTGGGCTTTGAAAAAGATAAATTTCCTCCGGAGAAGACCATCTACTACTCTTTGCTGAAGAACACAGGAATACATACTGGCAGTGGTTTTGCAGATACACCCACCAATGATGGTGTTATGGCTTTGTGGGACGAGAGTGTTAGGTTTCTGCAAAGCACGGTTGGCAGACAAAGGAAAATATCGGAACTGATAAAGATTCTTTCCACCCAACCTTTCAAACTGAAGCAAGGATTCCTTGACTTTTGGATACCGACATTCCTGTTTATCAAGCGGCAAGATTTTGCATTGTACGATGTCAACAGAGGAGCATATATCCCGAATGTGGATATGCTGTTTTTTGATTTGCTGCAAAAGCACCCCGCAGATTATGCGGTGAAAGCATTTGAGGTGGATGGCGTGAAACTTGATTTCTTCAATCAGTATCGGCGTTTTGTCAATTTGGGCGATGAATTCAATATTACAACGCAGAGTTTTATTGAGACAATTAAGCCGTTCCTTTTCTTTTACAAAAAATTGAATGACTACACAAAACACACACGCAAATTTACGCATAAGTCAACTATGCGTTTCCGCGATGTGTTGGCGACGGCTAAAGATCCCGAAAAGGCATTTTTTGAAGATTTACCAGATGCTTTAGGTTTCACCAAAAAGCTAAAGAAGGATGCCGATATTGAAGAGTATGGAGCTGTTATCCAGAAGGCCATCCGTGAATTGCGCTCGTGTTACCCGCAACTCATTGACCGGCTTGAAAGCCGCCTTGTGGATGGATTAGGGCTTTCTTCAGCTGACTACAACGAGTACATTGCGGAAATCAGGCAAAGGATGGCCAACATCAAACTTCATCTTTTAACCTCCAAGCAGAAGGAATTCTATCATCACATTATGACGGAATATGACAACCGCACCGAGTGGTATCAGTCTATTTGTTATCCGATCTTGGATCATAAACTTGAAACGCTGCGGGACGAGGAAGAAGACAAGTTGGCGGAAGATTTGGTCTATCTTTTCCGTGAATGTGAAAAATACGCTGATATTTCAAAAAAGACGATTGCCGACAATGATCTCGCATACTCCTTTGATATGGTTTCGACTGCCGGCACCAACATTAGAACGCAAACATACATTCTGTCAGAAAAAAACAAAAATAGGGTGTTTGCTTTGGAGACAAAGATCAACGAGATACTTTCTGGCGACAACAATGTGGATATATGCACGTTGTTGGAAGTGTTGAACAAAAAGATGAATAATGAGCAATAGGGTCAGACACATATTAGGAATATCAGGGGGGAAGGACAGTGCGGCACTTTCCATATATCTGAAGCAAAAATACCCGAATCTGAAGATTGAGTATTATAATTCAGACACAGGCTGCGAGTTGGAGGAAACTGAAAAATTAATTGATAGATTGGGAGCATATTTAGGTAAAAAAATAAAACGATTGAAAGCGGTAGATACTGATTTAGCCCCCACGCCGTTTCACCATTTTCTGAAAGCAATGGGCGGTTTCCTTCCTTCTCCTCAGGCTCGCTGGTGCACGCAGAAAATGAAACTGGCTGAGTTTGAAAAGTATGTTGGCGATGATTTGGCAATCTCTTATGTCGGTATCCGTGGCGATGAAGACAGAGATGGTTACATATCATCCAAGCCTAATATTCAAGCTGTTTTCCCATTTAGAAGAAACATTTGGAGCATAGATGTTATCAATAAGGTCTTACACAATGACAACTTGGAACAGCTTGTTTTTTTGTACGATTTGCTTTGCCCCGACAACTTTATGAAGGACGAAATTATGGAAACCGCCGCAAAGCAGATAACAAAGCAGTTCTACTATTCAAAAAAATTGATTGCATTATTGGATTTTGACATAAAACTATTCAATCACGTTGTCTTTGCATTCTTAAAGACCTCCGATTATCCAGTAGGCAAGTTAGATGAATTTCCATTGCTCGATAACACCGACGTGCTTGTGAAAGAAGATATTTTCCGATTGTTGCGAGAGAGCGGTGTGGGTGTTCCTGCCTATTATGAAGAAATTCCTTTTGAAGTGGACGGGAAAATAGGAACCTATTGCCGCAGTCGTTCAGGCTGCTATTTCTGTTTCTTCCAGCAGAAGATAGAGTGGATATGGCTTTATGAACAACATCCAGACCTTTACGAGAAAGCGATGGAGTTTGAAAAAGATGGCTATACGTGGAATCAGAATGAGAGTTTAGCTGAATTATGCAGACCTGAACGTGTGCGCCAAATCAAACTTGACATCATCAAGCGTCAGGAAGAGAACCGCAAGCAAAGCAAAGGCTCTACGCTTGTGGATATTCTTGGAGATGAAATAATGTGTGCTAATTGTTTTATATAAATTGGACGATTATGGGTGACATTTCTAATATTACAGAGGTTGGATTTACAATTGATGCAGGATTAATTCAAAGATTGGGCTATGAATTAGTCGGCCGAGCAGAAACAGCAGTTTCTGAATTGATTAAAAATTCATACGATGCTGATGCTACAGTTGTGGATGTTGATTTTGTTAACACATCTGTCTCAGGAGGAACTTTAGTTATTTCTGACAACGGCTTAGGCATGACAAAACAGCAGTTGATAAATGGTTTTATGCGTATTTCTTCTACCGACAAACTTCACAATCCCACATCTACTCGCTTCCATCGAACTAAAGCGGGGAAAAAGGGAATTGGACGGTTTGCGGCTCAACGTTTGGGAGAACGATTGATAATCATCACTCAGACTAAAGAATCTACAAATGCTATACGAATAGAGATTGATTGGAATGAATATTCAATAGACAAAGACTTGACTTCCATTACATTTCCTATTGAGACTGTACAAAAGAAAAAAGCAGAAGGTACGATTATAGAAATACGTGGTCTTAGAGAAAAGTGGACAGAAGCAGCCATTAAACGTATCTACAGGTATGTTCTAGACTTGTTTCAGCCGGATTATTTATCTGAACGGAGTAAAACAGACAATCTTGCTGTTCAAGATGAGGAGACCTTTAAAGTGAATTTCAATCTGGTATCTGAAAATGTCAAACAAGCGTTCTTGAATGAACAAATATCTGTCTTTAATAAATCTTTAGCGACTTTCGAAGGATTTATTGACAAAAATCATTTTGGAATAGTATCTATAAAAAGCGAAAGTCTTGGAATTAATGACATTCTTGAAATTTCACATACTGAAGAAGAAAAATGCTTCCCCGCTCTATCTGATGTGTATTTTAAAATACATTATTTCATTTATGACAGGCCTCAATATTATGGGGATAGGATCTCTGGTCCAGACTTGAAAAAAATACAAGAGTTATCAAAAACAGCGAGTGGAGTTAGGCTATATAGAAATGGATTTAGGGTGTTGCCTTATGGTGAGCCAAAAGATGATTGGACGAATATTGATAAACGTTGGAGTACAGAATCAGGTAAAACAAATATTCCTTTAAACAATCAAAATTTGTTTGGTTTTGTAGAAATAATTGATCCAACAGGTAATACATTTGAAGAAACAGCTAGCAGGGAGGGGTTAATCGAAAACGATGCATTTAATCAATTATCTGAGTTCATTAACAAATCGCTTGTTGCTGTGAGAGGTCGGATTGCAGAAAAAATAAAACTATTCAAGGAAAAGCAAAACAATGATGACTTTACTAGAGACTCAGATAAAAAGGAACAAACAACACAAGAAATGTTTGATAAATTGAAGAACATTCTTGATAATAAACCCGATCAAAATACAGAAAACCCAGAAGAAGAATACGTAGAAAGAGATAAAGAAGAAGGACTTGAAATAATCAAGAAACTCGAAAATCTAATAGAAGAAGCAGGCATGCTCAGGGTTTTGGCAGGATTGGGTCTTACTATTGGCGAGTTTACACACGAAATGATACAATTCCACTCTTCTGTTTATGGCTATATTAGCAAGTTAAACCAACTAAATCTTAGTAATGAAGTTCAAAATTATGTATCTGGAATAAAAACGGATTTTGATAACTTATTTAGTTATACAGATTATTTTGGTACAACGATTTCCCAAAATACAAATAGGAAAAAATCACCGATTGATTTGCTAGCAGTTTTAGACAGATTCCAAAATATAATTAAAAACGATTTGGAAAAGAATAAAATTGAATTTATTGTGTATGCATGTGACTTCGATGTTACTACAATTCCTATGCATTGTTCAGAATGGAACTCTATTTTATACAATTTATATACGAACTCAAGGAAAGCAATAAAGAGAGCGAATGTCATTGGCAAAATATTGGTTGAAGTGGGTGTCGAAGGGGAGAATACATTTATTAATTTCCTTGATAATGGTGATGGTATACCAAAAGAAAATGAAAGTAGAGTGTTCAATGCTTTTTTTTCAACTTCTACACCAGCGAGCTTCGATGCGCCAAACGAAAAACAATTGATTGGCACGGGACTTGGATTAAAAATAGTAAAGGACATTATTATTTCTTATAAAGGCAGTATTTGCATTGTTCCACCAAATGATGGTTATTCCACCTGCTTTAAAATAACAATTCCAAAAAACAAATAAATATTGTGTCTATGCCTATAAAGTATTTTTACATTGATGATGACCCAGAATCTCAAAACAAGGTTGCAGGTTTTGAAAATGCAGAATTATCTATTGTTGCTATGCAGCACGAAGATTCCTGGGAAAACCAGTTTGGTCTCTTGAAAGAAAAAGAAGATGATTTTAATGGATTAATCTTGGACTTAAAACTTGATGATAAGCCAAATGGTAATAACAAAAGAGCAAATTTTAGAGGGACTTCGTTAGCTCAAGAAATAAGAACGAGGCAAAAGGAAGGTGTATTAAAAAGTTTTCCAATAGTATTGTTTTCAACGAATGAAAAAACAGAACAAGCATTGGAAAAATCAGGGAAAGACTTGTTTGATATTTTTATTGATAAGCAATTGGATGATAAAGCTTTTACAATGTTTACCACTCAACTCATAGATTTACCTATTGGATACAATGTTTTGAGTGATTCTGCGATGACAATAAACAATATATTGAAAGTTGATGAAACTATTATCGATAGTAGATTCGTGTATGAATATGATGAAACAAAAAAATCACCTGTTCATATCCAATCAAGATTTTTGATTACAGAATTGTTGTCCAAACAAGGATTGCTTATTGATGAAGATGTTTTAGCAGCTCGTCTTGGAATAGACAAATCAAAATCTACTGATTGGCCCAAATTGTTGGAATTACTGACAGATGCAAAATATAAAGGCGTTTTTTGCAATGGTTGGCCTCGTTGGTGGATGCACTTAATAGAAAAATGGTGGAAAGAAGAGATTAATTCGAATTTATATCTACGTTCAACACCTGCAGGCGAAAGAGTTGAAGAAATCAAACAAACAACCGAACTGCCCCAATTAGTTGTTGCGGAAAAAATTGATAAAGCGGATAGCGATGAGTTTTGGACAATATGTAAAGGTCACGGACTCCCATTAGATCCTGTTGATGGGTTGTTAATTCAAGGTCAAGACAATTTATATTCATGGCAAGAGCCAGAATATGTTTCTATTGATGCAGCTCTATGGCGAAAGAATATCGACAACTGGATTGATGTCGCAGATGTGGAAAAAGAAAGGTATGCGGAGCTGAAATCTTTGTATTCACGCAAAAGACAATAAGATATGAGCAACTATGCAACATATATTCAAAATATAGCCAACATTCTCAAAAATAGAAATATATGCTCTGATACATCACCTTTGATTGGTGGTTACAAAAGGGGAGAATGCAATATTGCAAAACTAAGATTTAAGATTGACATTCCGAGAAACACAAAACCATCAGTTTCATTTTTGAATGTTTTTTTAGATGTGTCGTACAAAGAAACGAATGATGTGGACATTCCAATATCTCAATATTATTTTAGAATTACAATTGAGGGACAAAATGAAACAGGCAAAGTGAAATCAGCTTGGCATTTGGATTATGATGATTGCGGGGGGCAAGATTATGTTCATCCACATTTTCATTTGACTTGGGGAGGAAATACGATAAAAGATATGAACCTAGGTGATATATTACTTTTACCCACACCACGTATATCATATCCACCTATGGATGTTGTATTAGGAATTGACTTTGTGCTTTCCAATTTTGTTAAATCTGATATATATAGGCAAATACAAAGTGATTCCCAATATAAAGCTGCTGTGAAAAGTGCTCAAGAAAAGTATTGGAAACCATATATGTTATCATTGGCTCATCATTGGTGCAACAATAGTTGCTATCAAACTAGATTTCAAACAATTAGTGCAAAACATTTTCATCCGACATTGATAGATTGATTATATATGCTTAAAGAAGTCCAATTTCCGCCGCACCGCCATTTCAAATCGCGGACAGAGTGGGAGCCGATTGGTTTCTTCTCTGACTGCTTGTGCAATGCCACGCAGTTTGATTTGATGTTGGGCTTCTTTTCCTCTTCTGCCATCAATGTGTTGGCTGACGGTTTCGCTTCTTTTCTCTACAATGGTGGTCGTATGAGTTTGATTGTAAATGACATTCTTACCGAACAAGATAAAAAAGCCATCGCCAACGGAGAATTGGATACGCCAATTCCATTTTTTGATATTACAGACATTGAGAAATTGAAAAACACTCTGTCGGAGCGTGATGCTCATTTCTTTGATTGTCTTGCATGGCTTATTCGTAACAATCGACTTGATATTAAGATTGTTGCACCAAAAGACGGCATTGGTATTTCGCACACGAAAACAGGCGTTTTCAGCGATGGTGTGAATAAAGTCGGCTTTGATGGCTCTTGCAATTTTTCACGATCGGCGTTGATTGACAATATCGAAAGCCTTACAGCTTTTTGCGATTGGGACGGCAACCCTGCATCCGCCACAATAAACAAAATCAATAGCGAGTTTGACCTTGTGTTCACTGGCAAAGACGAAAATGTTGTTTTTGTTCCGACCGACAAAGTGAAAACTCGTATTGCCGATTCATTCAAAAGCAAGGAATTAAAAGATTTGCTGGAAGATGAGTACAAATTTATACAGCAAGATATTGCTAATAAATCATTGCCCAAAACTGTAATAAAGGCATTGGATAAAGCCAAAAACAAGGTTGAAATCGAAATAGAGAAAATCAAGAAGCAAGGAGAGACAGTTGAACCTATTGATTTTGGCAAGCCTCGTTTCCCCTACGAATCTGGTCCGCGTGAATATCAGAAACAAGCATTCGAAAATTGGAAAAACAACAAGCAGAAAGGCTTGTTCGCAATGGCAACAGGAACAGGTAAGACAATCACTTCGTTGAATTGTTTGCTTGAAATTTTCAATAGAAATGGTTACTACAAGGCCATCATTCTTGTCCCTACTATCGCTCTTGTCGAGCAATGGGAAGTTGAATGTAAAAAGTTCAATTTCAACAATATTATTAAGGTCTGCTCAAAGTATAACAAATGGGAATCGAATATTTCACCAATTGTTTTGTCGGAGTTTGCAAACCCAGGGAATAAACTGTCTTATATTATTATATCCACATATGCGTCTTTTGTCCGCTCTAATGTTTTTACAAAACTTAATCAATTTCCGAAAGATAAATTGTTGTTAATAGCAGATGAAGCGCACAATATGGGCAGTGGCCTGATGGCTGGCAGAATGTCCGACATAAAGTATTTGCGCAGAATAGGCTTGTCGGCTACGCCCGAACGTCAGTTTGACGATGAAGGCAACCGCAAACTGATGGATTTCTTCGGTTGTGGCGAGAGTTACACATTCGAGTATTCAATGGCGGAAGCCATTCAAAATGGTGCATTGTGTCGTTACTATTACTATCCGCACATAGTTCGCCTGACCGAAAACGAGATGGTTGAATACGTTGAACTGTCAAAGAAGATAGTCAAGATAATGGGCTTTCACGATGAGGAAAGCCAGGAACGTTTGAAAATGCTTTTGCTGAAACGCAAACGTATCATTTATAAAGCAGCCAACAAGTTGTCTGTTTTCCAGCAGATTGTTCAGCAACGTATGCGAGAAAAAGGCAGTCTGAAATACACGTTGGTCTATGTTCCAGAGGGTAATAGGCCCGACAGTTTTGAGGCTGATATTTTCGACCAATCTGACACCATCGCTTCCGACCCCGAAACAGAACATCTGATTGACGATTTCACCCGCATTGTGCGTGATATGGATTCACATATCATTGTCCGTCAGTTTACTTCCGAATCGACCGATCGTGAGGCTATGCTCAAAGGTTTTGCCGATGGCAGCATTGATGTTCTTACCTCAATGAAATGTTTGGATGAAGGTGTTGATGTGCCACGCAGCGAACTGGCTATTTTCTGTGCAAGTACAGGGAACCCACGTCAATTTATTCAACGTCGTGGGCGCGTGCTTCGAATGCACAAAGACAAACGCTTCGCCATCATTCACGACCTCATCGTAATACCTGACAACGTATTTGATGAAGAATGCTACACCTTAGAGAAAAGTCTTGTTGAGAGCGAATTGAAGCGTGTACGTGATTTCGCATTGTTGTCTGAAAATCTGAATGATACTGACAACGAGCTGCAAGAAGTATTGAATCATTATAATCTATCCATATTTAATTAGTGTAATATGAGTGCATATCAAACCAATGGCGATAAGATTTTGCAAGCTGTGATTGCTGATGAACAGCTTATCAATTTCTATGGCTATAATCCCGATGATTACAACTCAATATCAGATGCCTTGGATTCTGACGTTGCTGTAATTCAAGCCATTGCCCAAATTATCAACCGCAATGAGCAAAAGGCTACAGAAAGGGAGATTTACAACGAGGTTAGTAACTTTTTAAAATCAAATATATGATTATCAAAGACATAAAAATCAACAACTTCCGTAGCTATTATGGAAGCAATTACCTTTCGTTATCAAAGGGACTGACTTTGATAATCGGAGATAATGGTGATGGAAAAACAACCTTGTTTGAAGCATTGGAATGGCTGTTTGACACAACTGGCGAGAACCGAAAAGATTCACATATTTCCGAAAAGAGAAAATCAGAATTGGAAATCGGTGAAAGTGATGTGGTTTCGGTAAACATAACCTTTGAACACGATGGCGAGAAAGAGATAGAAAAGAGTTTCACTTTTGAGCGAATATCCGAAGACAGTATTCGCACAAAGGATTACAAGTTTGTCGGATATTATAATGATGGTGCAGAACGATATTCCACCGCTGGCGACAGACTGTTGAATATGTGTTTCGAACCTGTCATCCGCAACTATTGTATGTTCAAAGGAGAAGACAAACTCAATGTATTTGGCAAAGATGACACTGCATTGAAAATACTTGTTGATACGTTTTCTGGAATCAAAGATTTTGACAAGTTGGTTGAATTGACTTCGAGTTTCGAGCAAAGTTCCGCAAGAGCGGCTAACCGTGAATTGCAAAACGACAAGAAAGTATCGAATCAGGCGAAAGAACTGAATGCACAACTGAATGATATTACAAATGATATTCAGAGTATAAAAACGGAGCTCAATCAAAAGAAAATTTCTATCAGTGATTTTTCTTCAAAATTGGAATTGCTGGAAAAGAATCAAGAAACATCAGAACGCTATCAGGCCATAAAAGACCGTATAAAAAGTCTTAAAGACAAGCGGGCTAAGTTGGCGGCATTATCATCTTGTGAGTACAGCACCAATCTGTTGGATGAGTATTGGATTCTGCGTCCTTTCCCAGCAATCATAAAAGAGTTTTCCGCTAAAGTTTCTGCTTTGAGCAAAGAAAAACGCCGTCTTGACAAGCAGGAAACGGAACGTCGTGCGAAAGAGGCTGGAGAACGTGAGGCTATCTCAAAAATTCAGAAACTTGCCAATGATGCTGTTCCTTTGCCGTGGAACTTGCCTGATGAGGCGACAATGAAAGAAATGATTGATGATGAGATTTGCAAAGTCTGCGGTCGTCCGGCCCCGAAAGGTTCCGAGGCATATGAATTTATGTGCAATAAAATGAATGAATATCTTGCTCATATAGCAGCAGAAGCCAATAAAAATTCAGGAACGAAAGAAGGTGAAGAAAAACCATTGTTCCCCAATTCATTCATCAACGAGTTGCATTCCCGCCAAATCAAATTAAGTGGCGATACTGAGCAGGAGATTTCAAAGATTGCAACAACCATTTCAGACCGTTTGGAGTTTGTCGCTAAAAGAAAAGCAGAATTAGCGGAAGTCGAAAAGCAGTTACAAGATTTAGAAACAGAGCAAAACGATTTGCTGATGCAATCGGGATTAAGCTCAGAACTGCTTGATAAGAGCATATCCGATTTGAAAGGCTTCTTTGATGCTAAAAGCCGAGCCGAAATACGTGTCGCAGAATTGGAATCTAATTTGCAGTTTAAAGAAGTGGAAAAGGCGAATGTACAAGAAAAACTGTCTCAACTTGAACCAACAAGTTCAATGACACAGGTGTTTCAACGTGTTCATACTGCATTTGAAAAAATAACCAAAGCCTTTGCGAATGCAAAAGAGCAGAATATCAACAACTTCTTGCAAATGCTTGAAGCCGAATCAAACAGGTATTTGCAGAAATTGAATAAAAACGACTTTTACGGGATAATCCGCATCAGAAAAACCTTCAACAATTCCGCACGTATTGAACTGTACAGCGACAACGGCACGCGAATCGAAAATCCGAACGGTGCATTGAAGACCACGATGTATATGTCGGTGCTGTTCGCTATCTCACAAATCACCACCTTGAAACGTGAACAAGACTACCCATTGATCTTTGATGCACCGACATCTTCATTCGGCGGCTTCAAAGAGGACACTTTCTACAATGTGATAGACACCATTGACAAACAATGTGTTATCGTCACGAAAGACTTGCTCAACATCGACAAGGCCACAGGACAAAAGGAGTTGGATTTTGACACCATCAACAATCTTTCATGTTCTGTTTATCGAATTGAGAAAGTCGAGCCGTTCAATGACAAGGATTTGTCAACCATTCAAACAGTTATTAAACAAGTAAGATAACGAACTATGGCAGCAGAAAAGATATATGATTTGTGGGCAAGTCGGAACCCACAATGGGAAAAAAGATACGAAGACAGCATCATCAAAAACTTTTGCGACTACGGTCGCGGTGCAACATCTTTACGCGAAGATAGAGGAAAGGTTTTTGGAGGCGGTTATGAAATTTTCATTGTAGCCTTTTTTATTGGACTTTATTTCAACCAAAGAAGACCGCTCATCGAAGACACACAGAAACGCAAGATTTTCGGCCAGCCCATCCAGTATTGGGGCAATTTGGATTCTGTCAAAGGACGGAAAGCCTATCCAAAACTTCGTGAACACATATTCACCGCGCTTGTTGCACGAACTGACATTGATTTTATTGCATTAGAGAAAGGCGAAATTACCACCAACAAAGCAGTAAGTATGCTTATGCAAACTATGGAAGAATACGCAAACTGGGGCTTCCACTTTATGGAGGACAAACTGACCGACGACCCCAACTATTTCTACCGTGAAACTGCATTTTTGGAAGTGTTTTTGGCTTTTGATGCTTCTGTCACGGAAAGCATAGACGAAGAAGAACCCGAATCGTTGGATTAATCATAGTTTTGTCAATTCCATAGTCCAACTCATTTCTTCTACCACCATAACACGGACTAACTCATTCTACTGGATTACTGGTGAGAAAAATCAACCTGTTATGCAATTGGTTTAGAGCTTTGACTTCGCTCCCGGAGGGAGCTGTTTTCAGTAACCCCGCATGCAATGTGGGGGAGAGCAAGACCATCCGTGACATAGCGTGCCGGCGGCACGCGCTTTTCCGCATTCATTCATGCCGGGACATGACCGTCAGGCGTGCAGGTGGAGATTCCGCCAGCCTGCGGCCGGCGGAATGGTGCGGGTGCCACGGACATTGTCGCGGCAAATCACATGGCAATTGTAGAGACGTTGCGCGCAACGTCTCTACGGACGCAACATACATTTGATGCCCAAATCGTAGGGGCGAATAATTATTGTAGGGGCGAATAATTATTCGCCCCTACGTGCCGTCGCAATCTGCCTGCCCAAATCCGCGTCCATCCGCGCAATTCGCGGTTCATACCGTCACGCGACAAATCCGCCCCAGTTTCTCCTAAATCATATCATATCCCGCCAAAAATTGGCATAATCAAAAAATGCACATTTTTGACTGTTTGAGGTTTTTGTCGGAATTTTTGACCACTTTTTAATCAAAAATTGCATTTTTATTTCATTGATTTTCAGTGAAATATTTTTTCAAAGGCCTTGATTTTAAATTCTGAATGGTGTATCTTTGCGGACGTAAATGTTATTTCTAATTAAAATTTCAAAACTATGAAAACTAATTTACTTCCACAAGTAGAAGAAAAAATCATCACCCTGCGAAACCAGCAGGTCATTCTCGATTGTGATGTCGCCGAATTGTACGGTGTAGAGACCAAGAGAATCAATGAGGCCGTGAACAACAATCCTGAAAAGTTCCCTGATGGTTACATCTTTGAACTTGAAAACAAGGAGGTTATATCTTTAAGGTCGAAAATTTCGACCTTAAAGAGTAATGGTAGAGGACAACACTCAAAGTATCTTCCTAAAGCTTTCACTGAAAAAGGTCTCTATATGCTGGCGACAATTTTGAAGAGTCCACGGGCAGTACAGACCACAATCGCTATCGTAGAGGCCTACGCCAAACTGAAAGAGTTGTCTCGGGTAATCGTAGAAATTCCTAAGCAACAAGAAAACAAGGAGTTGCAAAAGAAACTAGCACACCGCAGCGGCCAGCTGGTGGAGGAGCTGATGTCGGATGTGCTGCCGAAACAGAGCAGCGAAACCACCATCGAGATGAATCTTGCCATGTTCAAAATACGTCATTCGGTGCGGCGTGAGAATGTGGAACGGATCAAGCAGTTGGAGGAGGAATTGGCACAGTTGAGGCGGGAACTGCGGCAGAAGGAGTGAGATTCCGCCAGCCCACCGCCGCCTTGCAAATGGAGGTCATCCTCGACCGTGATCTCGCTGAATTGGACTGACTGGAAGCGAAGCCAGAGCTACGACAGATAGCAATTCCTCTGCCTAGAATCGTCAAGCGCGCACCCCACCATTCCGTTGCAAGCGCAGCGCAGCAACGGAACCTCGCGTCCCTCCGTGTAATTCGCGGTGCCTTCAACATGCTCAGGCACACGAAAATATTATTTTGTGCCACATGCAATCGGAAATTATTGTATTTTTGCAAAAAAATCCGATTGTGATATGAACCAACTGTTACCAAGGGATATCTATCTCCAAAAATTGATTGACAGCAGAGAAAATGGAGACGTGAAAGTCGTCACTGGCCCACGAAGATGCGGTAAATCATGGCTACTGACTCGTTTGTATAAAGAATATCTGATTGCAGATGGTGTTCCGGAAGAAGACATCATCATCGTTTCGTTAGATGTTGATGACGAGAACAACCAAAGCGAGCTGGCTGACAAGGAAAAACTGAAGGCCTATCTGTACAGTAAGATTACTGACCCTAAGCAGATGTATTATGTGATATTGGATGAAATTCAAGAGGTAAATGGTTTTGAAAAACTGGTTAATGGGTTAAGAAGCAAGGACAACGTGGATGTCTATGTGACGGGCAGCAATGCCAAATTGCTGTCGAAAGACATTAGTACAATATTCCGCGATCGTGGCCAGGAAATACGATGCAATCCGTTTTCATTCAAAGAACTATACGCAAAAAGAAATGAGCCTTTCAGCGAACTGTGGAAAGAGTTCTATACCTTTGGAGGCATGCCGGGATTACTCAGCCGAAAGACCCCGCTTCAGAAAGCAAACTACCTACAGGATCTTTGGAGAAAGACATACATTACGGATATTATAGACCGATATAGCATAGGGAACGAAATTGCACTTGAGGCAATAGCAGACAGTTTGTGTTCAGCCATAGGCTCTCTGTCAAATCCAACCAAAATGGCCAAATCCCTGCAAAGTGTCCAAAACATCAAAATAGATGAGGAAACCGTTAAAAAATACTTGGATTATATATGCGATTCTTTTCTTTTTGAAGGTGCGAGACGATATGACATAAAAGGAAAGGAATACTACAAATCCTTTAAGAAGTATTACAGTGTTGATGTCGGCTTGAGAAATGCGCGGTTGAATTTCAGACAGCAGGAAGTTACCCATATTATGGAAAATGTAATTTACAATGAGCTCCGGTCACGTGACTATCTTGTGGATGTGGGTTTGGTGGAGGCCCGTGAGATGAGGGATGGAAAACAAGTTTACATTCAGTATGAAGTAGATTTCATCGCCACGAATGGGCTTGACAAGTATTATATACAATCAGCCTACGCTTTACCAACGGAAATGAAACAGAATCAAGAACTGAAATCTCTAAAGAAAATAGGCGATTCTTTTCAAAAAATCGTCATACTAGGAAACGACATAGCCACCTATACCAATGATGACGGTATTATTTTCATGGGCTTGCACCAATTCTTGATGAATAGCGACATCTTGAAATAATATTCAGAATTTATTGCAAATTTGCAGTATTTTCCGATTTGCCATATATTTCCCCACCATTTCGTTGCAAGCGAAGCGCAGCAACGGAATGGCGCGACCATCCGCGTAATTCGCGGTCATTGAAATTTATCAACAATTTATCAACAGGTTTTCAACAACAGAAAACGCCGCTTTTTTGCACTTTTTAAGACAAAATCTGCTCTTTTTCGCACAAAAAATTCAAAATACACAACCCTCTCTATGCCAAAAAGTTGCAGAGTGATTTGGCTTGAAAAATAGTCGTGCATTTGCAGCCCAAATTCTATAAAAATGAAGCCACGAGAAAACTACGTACAAATCAAATGAACTCAATCCGGAGGCAACTACTCAAAAAATTAGAGTAGTTCGAAAAGAAGGGGACAGGGAGGTCGGGCGCTGGATTGATTTCTACAATCTGGATATGATTATTTCTGTCGGCTATCGTGTCAATAGTGCAAATGCCACCCACTTCCGCCGCTGGGCAACCTCCATATTGAAAGAGTACTTGTTGAAAGGTTATACTTTAAACCAACAACTTGTCGCATTGGAGAATCGCATGGATATACGGCTTTTGCAACACGAAAACTTATTGCATGATCATCAGGAAAAGATTGACTTCTTCGTTCGCACCGCCCTGCCTCCTGTGCAAGGCATTTTCTACGACGGGCAAATCTTCGATGCCTACGCCTTCGTTTCGGAGTTGATTCGCTCCGCAAAGAATCGCATCACACTGATCGACAACTATGTGGACGAATCCGTATTGCTGCTGTTGTCGAAACAGACAGAAGGCGTTTCGGCACGTGTCATCACCCGAAAAGTGTCAAGGACTCTGCAGTTAGACATTGAAAAATTCAATCGCCAGTATGCTCCGATATCAGTTGTGGAAAGCTCCCGCTTCCACGACCGTTTCCTCATTATTGACAATGACGTTTATCACATTGGTGCCTCCTTGAAGGATTTGGGAAAGAAACTGTTTGCATTTTCCAAAATGGATGTTCCTGTGGAGTGGTTGGAACCGTGATAGGAGAATCTTATGGCAATTGTCGGGGCGAATCATTTTTCGCGTTCATTCCCTCCTCACCACCGCCACCGTGCGGCGGTAACTCTTCCGCTTGCCATTGGGGCTCCATAACTGGATGTGAACCAGATAGATGTCGCTGTTGGCTGCCCGATGGTCGTCGGTGGTGCCGTCCCACCGGTAACGGGCCTCGAAGCCGACCGGCTCGTTGGCCGCTAACCGCCGCACCCGCTGCCCCGCTCGATTGTACAAGTCGATGGTGATGCAACTGCCGGCCTCCTCAAACCTACAGTATATCTCGGCAAAGTCGTTGTTGCCATCGCCGTCGGGCGAAAAAACATCCGGCACGACGGTGATCTCCGCGTCGGTCGCCGCCAGCTCCGAGAATTGCGAGTTGCGGTACCCCGGCGTGCCCCACCCGTAGTTCTCCGACGCCGACGTCCAGTTGGTTTCATCCTGCGTGGCGGCATCGGGGTGGATGCGCTCCAACGCCACTCCGTCGGTACTGGTCAGCAGCGGGTGGTGCATCGAAGCCGTGTAATGCAAACGGTCAATAACATGGTAACTGCCGTCCAGCAGATGTATGGTGCCTTCGTCGTTGGCGTAGGCCGGCTGAGCGGCATTCTCCACCACCCGCATCGGGTACGGACAGGTGTACTGCTCGAGGGTGAGCTCCCTATTCTTGGCAATGGTCACGTACTGGGAAGGGAAGAGCAGGTAACCGTCGGGAATGGCCTTCACCACCTGCGAGGGCAAATCGCCGTTGCCTGCTCCGATCCATAAAGCGCCCACATCCAGCAACTTGTCGGAGCGATTGTACAGCTCCACATAGTCGGCATCGCTATCGGCGAAAGGGTTGGTAAGCACCTCGTTGATGATGATGTCGCCGGCGGCTGCTTCCTCGGGCAGACCGAACTGCCGCGAAACACCCTCTTCGCTGAAATTGCCCACACAGTCGCACAACCCTCCCCGTAGAGTGAGGGTGTACACCACTCGTGGTTCCAATTCTTCGCCCAGCGCAAGTGTAATCTGCTGTCCGGCGGGCAGTTCCGTCTTGGCTCGCTCGATAGCCACAGGCGGCTCGATGCCGAATAGGGAAGGGGAGGGGAACGAGTCGGTAAGCAGCGTCTCGCTGAAGAAAAGCTGCACGTGCCACGCATCCGGCACGGTGACTTTCACCCAATCTGGCGGCGACTCGTCGGGCTGGGGAGCAGCTATCGAGTTGGGCTCGCCGGGGGTACCGCCCCGCCCGTCGTCCGAAGAGTCCCAATTGTCGGCGGTGCCGCATGGGTTACTCACATCTATCATCTCCAACGACCACCCGCCGTCGCGCTTCAGCATGTTGCGGTGCCAGCTGCGACTGTACTGCACCCGATGGATGATGCGGCCTTGCCGGTCGTAGAGCACTACCTGCTGCCCGTCGTCGGTCAGACTCGTGGAGGAGATAGCCACCACGGGTGCGGAGGACGGGAAGAGTGGGGCGTTGGCGGCGCCCGTCACGATGACATACCCGCCCTGCTGCAACGTGCTGTCGGGCAGGGTGCGACGACTATTGCCCATCGCCAACGTCCATCCTTTCAAGGAGATAGGAAACGGCAGGGTGTTGTACAACTCCACATATTCGCACTCGGGAAGATGGACGGGTGGCGACGGGTCGGCCATGATTTCGGTGATCAGAATCTCATGCCTTCGGGGAATACAATAGGTTAAATATAATGTGGTATCAATCAATATATTGTCATTATAGTCAGTAACTTGTTGGATGTCGATGGCCACCTCCTGTCGTTCCTCCAAGGCCTCCGCAAAATAGAGCCGCACAGCACGCTCCTCCTCCCCCTCCCATTCACAAAGAGCGGGATGTTGCTGCCCTGACCTATTGGTATAGTGGGTGCAGTCTAATGCGCTGGTGTCGGTCACACGCTCTGAATAGCTGATAACGAGCTGGTTAGGCGCATCGATGTCGAAAGTCCACTGGCTGACCGAGGGCGGGGTGGTATCGATGATGGGCGGTCCGCAGTAGAGGTCGTCGAAGTAGAACTTGGTACGGTTGCCGGAGGTGAAGACGCAGACGGGTCCGAGGTGGCCGTCGGAAGGTAACGGCGCAGCGTGAGTGCCCGAAGTGTCGAGGTAGTAGGAGCCGAGCCGGAGGGTGTCCACCCATAGCGTCCAATTATTATCTAAGTTTCTGATTATCTTTATATTATAAAAGAAAGATTGTGCCACGGTGGTATGGCTGCGGAACACCGATACCAGCGAGTCGCCTTGTTGGTAGAAGAGTTCGATGGCATCGTTGCTGCCCGCCTCGCCAAACTGAAGAAAATACCCTACGAGGCTGGTAGCGAAAAGGTTGGCTGTGTCGGTGGCAAGATAGTAGCGGGCGTAGTTGCTGCCCGAAGGTGCGAACGACATTTTCAGCGACAGCCGCCACTCGCAATCTGTGTCGCCAAAGTGGGCAGAGGTGGAAAGATAGGCCCTGCCTGCCTCCGGCGCATTCAACTGCAACTGCTGATGTGAGTTGACGATGAATTGGTCGGTGTCGCCTACCCAAATCGGTGAGGAAGTGAAGTCCCCATCCGAAAAATCATCATAGACCTGCGCCGAAAGAAAAAAAGTGGAGAATGATAATCCGATGAGTAAGAGGAATTTAAGCGTCTTCATATTTTTTTTGAGTTTTGGAAGTTTTTCCGAGTTTCAATTGTGCAAATTTACTATTTTTGCAGGTGAATTTCAAGTGTTTTAAGAATTTTTAAGAAAAAATTTACAGATATGAAAATTGCATTGGTTGGAGCTACTGGATTAGTAGGAAGTGTAATGCTTAAAGTATTGGAAGAGAGAGGATTTGGAAATTGCGAACTGATACCTGCCGCCTCGGCGCGCTCGGTAGGCAAGGAGGTGACTTTTGGCGGGCGGCAGCTGAAGGTGGTGTCGGTAGAGGATGCCATCGCGCAACGTCCGCAGTACGCCATCTTTTCGGCCGGCAGTGCGGCATCACTCCAGTACGCCCCGCAGTTTGCGGAGGTGGGCACCACGGTCATCGACAACTCGTCGGCCTGGCGCAGCTATGAGCACATCCCGCTCGTGGTTCCTGAAATCAACATCGACGTGGTGAGTCCCGCCGACCGTATCATCGCCAACCCCAACTGCTCCACCATCCAGATGGTGCTGGCCCTCGCGCCGCTCCACCGGCAGTACCATATCCACCGCCTCGTGATTTCCACCTACCAGTCGGTGACGGGTACCGGCGTGAAGGCCGTGCGGCAGCTCAACGAGGAGCGTGCCGGCAGGCCGTGCGAGAAGGCTTATCCCTATGAAATCGACCTCAACGTGCTGCCGCACGGCGGTACTTTCGAGCCTAACGGCTATACCACCGAGGAGACCAAACTGGTAAATGAAACTCGTAAGATTTTGGGCGACAATACGATACAAATCACTGCCACGGTGGTGCGTGTGCCCGTCTTTGGTGGCCACTCCGAAGCGGTGAATGTGGAGTTCGACCAGGACTACGACCTCGCCCAAGTGCGCCAGCTCCTCACCGACATGCCCGGTGTGGTGGTGCTCGACAACCCCGACCGCAACGAGTATCCTATGCCTCGTTTCGCCAAAGACAAAGACGAGGTTTTTGTGGGGCGCCTCCGCCGTGACTTCTCACAGCCTAACAGTCTGAATATGTGGGTAGTGGCAGACAACCTCCGTAAAGGTGCAGCCACCAATGCCATTCAGATTATGCAGAAATTGATAGAGAAAAGAGGGTAGAAGCCATGATTACCTCCCGCCAAGAATATCGTCAGTTTGTCCGCGCCGATCTGGCCGCCTACGGATTGCAGAAGGTCAGTATTTATAACTGGCTGCGTATCGACCAGTTGCGGTTCCAGTTGCGCCTCCGCAAGTTGGAATATCTGACGAATTGTCGGCGTTGGCGGTTGCTCTCCCGAATCTTTCTGGAGGTGGTGAACCACCGTCTGGCCGTGAAGCTCGGTGTTACCATCCCTAAAAATGTGTTCGGCCCGGGCTTGTGTCTGGTGCATCGTGGCACGGTGGTGGTCAATCCGGCCGTGCGGGTGGGGGCCAACTGCCGCATCCACCCCTCCACTTCTATCGGAGATTACAATGGTACCCCCGTTCTGGGCGACAATGTGTATGTGGGACCTGGAGCCAAGCTCTATGGCGACATCACCATCGGCAACAATGTGGCTATCGGTGCTAATGCAGTGGTTAACAGTTCGTTTCCTGACAATTGCACGGTCGGGGGCATTCCTGCGAGGAAGCTTTCCGACACGGGTGCCCTCGAGCAAGGGGTGTTTCCGGAGGGAATCATAAAATGATAACTAATAAATAGTACAGGTATGAAAAACATCTTTTACATCATTATCGCTGCCGCCTTCCTCTGCGTGAGTTGTTTGAATTTCTCTCATTCTGAGGACAAAGAGTTGAAAGAGCAAGTGGCTCAGTTGCAGAAAGAAGTGGATGAATTGAAAATGGAGAAAGCTACCTTTTCCCAAAATAATTCATCTGATGAAACAGGTGGTATTTCGGATAGCACGAATACGACCAGCACCAAAGAACAGTTGGCTGTAAAGGCTATCCAATATTGTCTTTCAAAGTATTGCTCCAACTCAGAGTATAAATACGGGAAAATCAATACCGTTGTCAAGTCCGATGGTACGATTGATGTGATTGTAGATTATACACATTTTGGAATTAAGGACCATGCTTATTACAATGTTTCTGTGTATAGTGAAAAGGAGTTCAGCATTAATAGCAGACGCGGAGGGGATATTTTCCCAATTAATGATAAGTTTATTATACAATAGGTAATCTATATTACTCGTCATGTCCCACCTTCCCCGTCACTTCTGGCTGATGCTTCTCCTCGTTTTCTGCGTGGGCGGTTGCGACCGTCTGCACGATGACCCGTGCAGCGACTACCGGCAGGCCATGCGCGGCTTTGTGGTGCGGATCAGCAAGACGGCACGGGAGACCAACAGCCATTTCGTGGTCATCACCCAGAACGGCGTGGAACTGGTTACCGAAGATGGCGAGGCAGACGGGAACTGGGCAGCACGCTACCTGTCGGCCATTGATGGCGTGGGGCAAGAGGACCTCTTCTACGGCTACGACGGCGACGGCATCGCTACTCCAGCAAACGAAACCAACCACCTGCTCGGCTTCCTTCGTCGCTTGCATACGGATAGAAAGACGGTTTTGGTGACAGACTATTGTACAGACATTCAGCAAATGGCCACATCCGCAACTCGCTGTGATGAGGAGGGCTTCGTGTCGTATGCTCCGCCCACCCGCGAGCTCAACCGCATCCCTGCTACTCCTCCCCTCCACGAAAATAGCAATGACATCATCCATTTGAACGAGGTACGGAATTTTCTGTATCTCATTAATCCTGAAGGCTTTGCTAACAAATCGGCCTTCATTGCCGCCGTTTGTGCCACCAACTACGACCTGCTGATCATGGATCTGTTTTTCGATGGCGAGGCCTTTACCGCTGAAGAAATCGAGCAGTTGCGCAACAAAGCCAACGGTGGTCGCCGTCTGGTGATGAGCTATATGTCGATTGGTGAGGCAGAAAACTACCGCTACTACTGGCAGTCGTCGTGGGAGCGGCACCGCCCTGTGTGGCTCGACAAGGAAAATCCTGACTGGGAGGGCAACTACAAGGTGCATTATTGGAATTCCGACTGGCAGGAAATCATCTGCGGCGCCGGCGACAGCTACCTCAACCGCATCCTTCATGCCGGCTTCGATGGCGTGTATTTGGATATTATTGACGTGTTTGAATATTATGAATAATCAATCCATTATTAACCCTTAATATTTAGCATTATGAAAAGAATCTTTGTTTTATTGATGGTCATGGCATCCGTGACTTTTATGCAGGCCCAGAAACTGAAAGGCGACCTCTCTCCGTTGTCGGGACAGAAGGAGCTGAATGTGGTTTTCGTTTACGACGGCGTTACCTACGATGGCGATTCTGAAGCCAAATTCTTCAAAAAGAATGACGATCACGATGATTTCGAGCAGTGGAAAAAGGATTGGACGGGCGAGTTCCGTACCAACATGTGGGAGCCGGAGATGCTGAAAGATTGGAACAACGAGATGTCGAAGTTGCAGGCGGGTAACTACCCCAATGCGAAATACACGGCTATTGTGAAAATCACCGACATCGACCCGGGCAGCTTCGCAGGTCCGTTCTCACAGCCCTGCAAACTCACCGGTACCATTACGTTTGTGCCCACTGGCAGTACCGATTCTTTCGCCATCATCACCTTTTCCGATGTTGCTGGCAATGGCTACCAGATGACCCCTGTGGTGGAGCATCGCGTCAAATTTGCCTTCAGCGAGTTGGGTGAGGAGATCGGCGAAATCTGCAACAAGAAAATCAAATAGCAGATTTACAATCTCGAAATCCGCAGGTCGAACTCCTCGCGGCGGGCATCGGAGATGATGAACGATTCGCGAACTTTCTTCAAATAGAGTTCGTTACCTTGTATTTTGTCAATTTCTAATAAGTTGACAATCTGATTCTTATTGATCATCATGAAGTTGCCGTCCAGCTGTTCGAGGATGGACTCGAAGGTGGCATATACCGAGTCGGTATTAGGGGAATCTGTATAGTGGATGACCTTGATGCGGGAACTTCCGTTGGTGATTTGTTCGAACGACTGCGACACGATGTAGGCGATGTGGTTGCTGCGCACTTTCAGCGAACCGGCGTTGATGAGCTGCGTATTGCTGCGGCTCTCTATCTGGGAGCGTTCGTTCTGGATGATAACATTTTCCACATGTTCGAGCCTCCGGCTGATCTCCGCATTCTTCTCCTTCAGCTGCTGGTTTTCTTTCAATAGTTTCATGTTTTCTTCCAACAGTTCCTTTTTGGTTTTTCCTTTGAAAAGTCGGTAGATGCCGAGCGCGGAAAAGTAGAAACAGCCGCACAGGAACGTAACGATGAAGACGAGTCCGAAGATTTGAAACAGGACTGATGTAACCGAGCTGAAGGTGATATTTCCCATAAATGAAATTTTCAGCAAAAATAACACTTTGCACGAAATTGGTGGTGACATAAAAACGACTTTTCGTGACATATTTTTAGGTTTTAATGCTGCAAGACGAGCCGCAGTCGGTTGTATTGCCTATTTTTGCAAGGTATTACTTCCGACGAAATCTGTTTTACAAAATCATTAAAAATGAAAAAATATCTATTCTTTTCTGTTTTTTTAACATTAGCCACCCTCTTCGCAACCGCTGCACCCGTGGACACCACCACAGCCTTACAGGTGGCACAAAACTTCTACAACAAAAATGTAATGTCGGTGTAT
>JAEEGF011286634.1_pt1 | contig 67190 bp, 40 predicted proteins | sample 9134171 | NCBI WGS metagenome assembly JAEEGF01 (sample SAMN16246542, study PRJNA631951) | gut metagenome | biome: gut microbiome; feature: rumen; material: AP-attached | host: Bos | place: Iran: Karaj | collected 2018-10 | reverse complement strand
TGGTACATATGTAATCAACTGTTATATCCGTTTGGATTGTTTTTCTGCCATCTGTAGGAATCTTCGCACATTCTCTCGATTCCGTATTCAGCCTTAAATCCCAGCTCTTTTTCAGCCTTTGAGCAATCTGCAAAGCTGACTGCGATATCGCCGGGGCGTCTTGCCACAATCTCAAATGGAAGCTTTTTGCCGCATGCCTTTTCGTAAGCGGCAAGTACCTGAAGCACAGAATAACCGATGCCTGTACCAAGGTTGTAGATACGTACGTCAGGAGTATCTGAAAGCTTCTTAAGTGCAAGTACATGACCCTTTGCAAGGTCGACTACGTGTACGTAATCTCTGATGCAGGTGCCGTCAGGAGTATCATAATCATTGCCAAAGACGTTAAGCTTTTCTCTTATGCCAACAGCAACCTGTGCGATAAAAGGTACAAGGTTGTTTGGAATACCCTTGGGATCTTCACCGATAAGGCCGCTTTCATGAGCACCGATAGGATTAAAGTAACGAAGTAATATTACGTTAAAGGAAGGATCTGCTACGTGAAGATCGGTTAAGATCTGCTCCAGCATACCTTTTGTCTGGCCGTATGGGTTTGTGATCTCGCCTCTTCCCATGGTCTCAACAAACGGGGTAACTCCCGGGTTTCCGTATACTGTAGCGGAAGATGAGAATACAATGTTCTTTACGCCAAATTCCTTCATAACAAAGCAAAGGTTTAAGGTTCCTGTAATGTTGTTGTGGTAATATTCAAGCGGCTTGCTTACAGACTCACCTACAGCCTTAAGGCCTGCAAAGTGAATTACGGCATAAATGTCTTTGTTTTCTTCAAAAACCTTTCTTACTGCCTCTTTATCAAGAAGGTCGCATTTATAAAAAGAAAGATCTTTTCCTGTTATCTTCTTAATTCTTCTTATTGATTCTTCGGAAGAATTGGCAAGGTTATCAAGTACCACTACGTCGTATCCGCTGTTTAAAAGCTCAACGCAGGTATGACTTCCGATATAGCCGGCACCGCCGGTAACAAGTATTTTCATGTTTATCCTCCTGAGATTTATTCTTCTATATATACTATCTCGTTGCGGGAAAGGAATTCTGCAAAATAGTAGTCCCATCCGCGCTCAAGAGATTTGTCTGTGGTAAAAGTGTTCATAGAGACTCCGGTAGTCACAACAACGGCGCCTCCTTCAAAGCGAAGGTTAAAGAAAAGACCGCCTACGGCGTCTGTGTCGAAGGCAAAGCCGCCTTTTTTAAGGATACGCCCCGTATTTTCCTCAGAGAGCCTGAATACTCCTGTGATCTTAAGAGGGATTCGATGCCCCTTTATAAGATCGTAAGCCGCAGGTTTTATCTCGCGCCAGGTAACATAGGCTGTATCTGCAAGGTCGTCCCATTCGTCATTATCATACCAGGCCTTCTGCCTGTGCCCTGAGATGTGGAATGAGGCTGCGGTTATTATATCCATTTCTATAAGAAGAAAGTTGTCGAAGGTCTCTTTAGAGAGAAGCTTTCCCATAAAGCCCTTAACGTCTTCTATTCGCAGTGAAACCATATTAGGGGTCCTTTCGCTTTTACTTTAAGAAAAGTTTAGCATAAAAGTTTTGAAAAAACCATAGGATATGACGTAGGACAGCGTATCATTTTTTTTAAGTGGTATGGTAATTCTGTGCCGCATTTCAACTTGTCATGCATAGGATAAGAAAAACAGAAAAATATGGACAAATTTACAGAATTCTTTTATAATATTCAGTATAAAACATTTACGGAATATTGACTTCATTGTTCGCAAAAATCAGACCTATAAATGTGTACTGCTTATGTTAAAGACACGTCTATAGGTCTTTTTTTCATGTGAACGCGTTCAGCAATAATTATGTGATAGATAAATGCAATCACAGTTACAGAATTTGGACTGGGGATTGATATATATTTTATGTTTTTTTCATCAGAAAAGGAGAACAGCATGAAAGAGAAGAAAAATGTGGTAAAAAAGTCAGCAGGCAGGACAAACTTCTTAAAGAGTATCTTAGGAAGACTTGTTATTCTTGGGATTGTTGCATTTGCGGCTCTTATGATCCTCGGAGGGACGGGAGTTTATCTTCTTAACAGTAATAATGCCAATTCAGCGCTTCTTGACAGTATCAGTGAGATCAACCTTCTTCAAAACAGCAATACAACAGCAGAGGTTGCCTTTAGATACACTCTTGATTACAGCTATAACGATGAAATGGTTAAGAACATCGATGCCATGGCAAATGAGGCTGCAAACGCAAAGAAAAATGCAGGCATTACTTACAGTGAAGGTGTGGAAGCAATAAGCGAAAAGATCGCTGCCATAAAAAGTGCTACTTCAGAGCTTTCTGCTTCATACAGACAAAGAGGCCTTAGTGCTGAAGACGGTCTTTATGCGGAATTCTTAAATTCGGATGCGGTGATCAAAGAACAGTTTGCAGTTATTGGTTCTGAGGCAGACTGGGTAGAGGCACCTTGGATCGATTTTAACCTTGCAAATGTTCCTGTTGTAAAAATTGACGGAAAAGATTATTACAAGCTTGATTACAATGAGGCACTTCCACAGCAGGGAAAACGTGATAATCTCATTATGAGAATAGGCGTTACAGCTCAGGATTATGCGCAGAGCGTGTACGCAACAGATATTTTCTTTGATGATGTGGAGCTTGATATATCTGACTTAACAGACCTTGACCTTTCAAGGAGTGCCGGTTCAGCTTTGGTTTCCGCGGCTATGGCAGATTTTGACGGAAAGAAAGCCGCAAGGGCGGATATTAATTTTGAAGCGGCATCAGGTAGCTGGCAGGATTTTTCAATACAGATTCCTGTCACTAAATTTGATAATCAGAATTATCAAAGAGTAAGATTTACATATTACATGCCTGTAGCAGGCACAATTAATGGTACAGTCTGTGCGGCGCTTACCGGAAAATACGGGTTTGATACAGGACTTAATGATATAAATGCCAAGGTTGTAAACTACAGTAAGGCAGTAGCAGAGGGAGCAGACAGCTCAGCTCTTGCTGCAGAGATTAAAGCAGACCTTGCAGCACTTCAGGCCAACTCACTTACCTATACTGTAAATGAGGGTGTTATCAGCGCAGTTTCAGGTCCTCTTTCGGCAAAGATCGCAGCATTTGACAGTCTTGTTTCATATGATGAAGGTATATCAAAAAGCAAGAGTGCTCTTAATGCGCTTAACAGTGACCTTACGAACATGTGCAGTGATCTTAAAAATGCAGTAGATACAGATACCAAGGCTGCAGTTGTGACTATGACTATCCTTATTGTGGGTATCCTTGTGGCGAGTGCGGTTGTTATCGTTTTATTTACAATGTTTATCTCATTTGGAGTAAAGAAGAGTATTTCTAAATTTGAGGGAACTCTTGGCATTATTGCAAAGGGTGACATGACAGCAAGGGCAAAAACCGATGCAGGAAATGAATTTGATGCCTTTGGTATGTCGCTTAACGAGATGGCTGGGGTGCTTCAGGATACACTTGGAGATGTAAATCGTATTGCGGATGAGGTTAATTCATCAGGCAGCGGACTTCAGAGCATGGCTGAATCAACAAGTAACATTTCCGAGCAGGTCAGCGTCACCATAGAAGAGATTGCAAATGGTGCTACAGCTCAGGCAGAGGATGTAGAACAGTCAGCACTTCAGATGTCAGATCTTGGAAAATATATGACAAACATTGTTACTAATATCGAAAGTCTTGATAAGGCTTCCGAAAACATGGCTGAGGCCGGAAAAGCAGCATCTGAGATAATCAAAGAACTTGACGCAAGTAACGGTAAAATGACAAGCGGTATTTCAAAGATCGCTTCTCAGATCGACAAGACAAACGAATCCGTCCAGTCTATCAAAGATGCAACTTCGATGATCGCCAATATTGCAAGCCAGACTAACCTTCTTTCACTTAATGCTTCAATTGAGGCTGCAAGAGCAGGGGATGCAGGTAAGGGCTTCGCGGTAGTGGCAAGTGAGATACAGCAGCTTGCAGATCAGTCAAACAGATCCGCAGAGGACATCGACAGAGTTATCACAGCACTTATCGCTGATTTTAAAGAAACTCTTGATGTTATGAACGAAGTTGAAGAGATTACAAATGAACAGAATGAAAAGATTACAGATACAAGAGAAAAATTCGACATTGTATCAGGCGGTATAACCGAGACAAGGGATAAGACCGAAGAGATCAAGAATGCCATTGATGAATGTAATAGGGTTCAGATCAAGGTTGATCAGCTTATAAGCAATCTTTCGGCTATCTCTGAAGAGTATGCGGCATCCACAACAGAAGCTGCTCAGTCAATGTCAGAACTTAACGACACGATCCAGCATCTTCTTGGTGAGTCCAATAAACTTATAGACATTTCGAATACTCTTGAAGAGAGCATGAAATCATTTACATTATAATTATAGGATATGCAGGACTTCGGCGCGACATAACACGCTGAAGTCCTTTTGCTTGAACGCGCTCATTTTGAATTCACGAAAAATTTACAAAGTCCTTGATAATCTTTGCTTGACTATATGACGAAGCGGTTGTAAAATGCTGATTATGTGTGTTATTTTTATGAAATTTGTAACCTTATGAACATGGTTATGGTTTGTTTTAAGAAAAAGGAGAACAATATGAAAAAAACAAACGCTAAAGTAAAAGGCGAAAATAAAGCAAAAAAGGAAAAAAAGGCTGTTAAGGCCGGAAAGATGAAATCAAACATCTTTAAGAGTATCCTTGGTAAACTTGCTATCCTTGGAGGAGCAGCATTTTTAACAACCATGGTACTTGGAGGGGCAGGTTTTTACCTTCTTTCCACCAACAACTCAAATACCAGACTTTTAAACAGTGTTGGAAACATAAATCTTATGCAGACAGCAAATACTGCATCAGAGCTTTCCTTCCGTTATTTACTTGATACCAAGTATAATAACGATATTGTCAGCAACCTTACAAAGATGGAGACAGAGGTTAACGAGGCAAAGACTTACGCCGGCAAAACCTACGCAGGTAAAGTAAGCTCAATTGAGGGTAAGATCAAAGAGATCAAGAACGCTATGAAGGTGCTCAGCAGTTCTTATATTGAGCGTGGACTTAACCCTGAGAGCGGACTTTATGCTTCATTTATCGAGCCTGATGAGGTTATGAACGTAGGATTTACAGTTCTTCCTCAGAACATTCACTGGGCTTCACTTCTTAATGAGGCAAACAATAAATTCCTCGAATATACCAAGGCTGTAGCAGAAGGTGCATCAACAGAAGAACTTGCTGCGGAGGTTAGCAAGGCCCTCAGCGCTATTACAGATAACGCTATGACAAACGTAGCTGACAGCAGAATGGCAGACGGCGTTATTTCATCAGTAGAAAAGAAGAGAACAGCATTTAATGAGATTGCCCAAAAAGATACAACCATTGCCAATACAAAGGCCATGGTAAACTCTCTTAATGCAGATCTTACATATTATTGCCAGGAACTTCAGGAAATGGTAGAAAAGAACAGTAAACAGGCTCTTGTTTCCATGTCTATCCTTATTCTTGGCATCATTATCGCAAGTGCACTTGTTATAATCGTTCTTACAACTATCGTTGCACTTGGAGTAAAGAAGAACATAAAGGCATTTGAAGGAACATTAAGCGTTATCGCCGGCGGCGATATGACTGCGAAGGCTAAGACAGATGCAGGCAACGAGTTTGATGCTTTCGGCGAGTCTCTTAATAAGATGGCAGGTATCCTTCAGGGAACCCTTTCAAATGTCAGAACTATTGCAACAGATGTTAATGAATCAGGTAACGGTCTTCAGAATATGGCTGAGTCTACAAGCAATATTTCTAACCAGGTAAGCGTTACAATAGATGAAATTGCAAACGGTGCTACCACACAGGCAGAGGATGTTGAGCAGTCAGCACTTCAGATGTCAGAACTCAGCAAGTTTATGCTTGATATCGTAGACAGCGTTTCAGAGCTTGATACTACAGCAACAGATATGGCAAATGCAGGTTCCGTTGCTTCAGATATAATTAAGGAACTTGATGACAGTAACGATAAGATGACAGAGGGTATTTCAAAGATCTCTGCTCAGATCAATAAGACCAATGAATCAGTTCAGTCAATTAAGAAGGCTACAGCAGTTATTGCAAATATTGCTAGCCAGACAAACCTTCTTTCTCTTAACGCAAGTATCGAGGCTGCAAGAGCAGGTGATGCCGGAAGAGGTTTTGCGGTAGTTGCAAACGAGATCCAGCAGCTTGCAGATCAGTCCAACAAGTCAGCATCTGATATCGATAAGGTTATCAACGCTCTTATCGCAGACTTTAAGGAGACACTTGAGGTTATGGCTGAGGTCGTTGAAAGAACCGGCGTTCAGAACGAAAAGCTTTCAGATACCAGAGAGAAATTTAATGTTGTTACAAATGGTATCAACGATGCTAAAGATAAGACAGCTACCATCAAGAAGGCAGTAGATGAGTGTAATAAGGTACAGATCAAGGTTGATCAGCTTATCAGCAACCTTTCTGCTATCTCAGAAGAGTACGCAGCATCTACAACAGTTGCAGCTCAGTCTATGAACGAGCTTAATGACACTATTACCAATCTTGTAAGTGAATCAAGCAAGCTTATCGAGATCTCTGATACTCTTGAAGAGAGCATGAAAGCATTTACACTTTAATATTTGATAATAAGTTTTCTATAGTTTATATGATAAAACTCCTCATGTTAGCACTCACCTATGGTGAGTGCTAATTTTTTCTTGACAAAGGGATAAGCCGGGACTACAATATTCCTTGAAGGCCAGATGGCCAACAAAGGAAAGGAAAGTGAATTTTAATATGGGTAATGTAGAAAAGGGCAGTTTGTCCATTACTTCGGAAAATATATTTCCGATAATAAAGAAATGGCTTTACTCTGACCATGATATTTTCATCAGAGAGCTTGTTTCAAACGGATGCGATGCCATCACAAAGCTTAAAAAACTCTCTTTAGTAGGTGAGTATAACGCACCTGAAGATGAAAAATACAGAGTAGACGTAATAACAGATGCGAATGAGAAGACCCTTACCTTTATAGATAACGGTATCGGTATGACAGCAGATGAGGTTAAAAAATATATCAACCAGATCGCTTTTTCCGGCGCTCAGGCCTTTATGGAAAAGTATAAGGATAAGGCCTCTGAAGACCAGATCATAGGCCACTTTGGTCTTGGTTTTTATTCTGCATTTATGGTAGCAGACAAGGTTACCATCGATTCTCTTTCTTATGTGGAGGGCAGCGAGCCTGTTCACTGGGAGAGCGAAGAGGGGATTAACTTTGAGATGAGTACGGGCGATAAAGAAGGCCACGGAACAAAGATCACCCTTTATCTTAACGAAGATTCCTACGAGTTTTCAAACGAATACAGAGTAAAGGAAGTACTTGATAAGTATTGTTCCTTTATGCCTGTTGAGATTTATTATACAAATGCCAATGCTGCCAAAGAAGAGCCAAAGGAAGCAGTGGTAGATGAGAAAAAAGAGGGCGAAGAAAAGAAGGAAGAGATAAAGCCTGTAAACAATCCGAATCCTCTTTGGGCAAAGCACCCTAACGAGTGTAACGATGATGAATACAAAGAGTTCTACAGACACGTATTCCACGATTACAAGGAGCCTCTTTTCTGGATCCACCTTAATATGGATTATCCGTTTAATCTTAAGGGTATTTTATACTTCCCTAAGATCAACACAGAGTACGATGCAATAGAAGGAACCATCAAGCTTTACAACAACCAGGTATTTATCGCAGATAACATTAAGGAAGTTATACCTGAATTCCTTATGCTCCTTAAGGGTGTTATAGATTGTCCGGATCTTCCGCTTAACGTATCAAGAAGTGCTCTTCAAAACGACGGCTTTGTAAAGAAGATCTCTGACTATATCTCTAAGAAGGTAGCAGACAAGCTTACGGGTATGTACAAGACAGACCGTGAAAACTACGAGAAATACTGGGATGACATCAGTCCGTTCATCAAATACGGCTGCCTTAAAGATGAAAAATTCGAAGAGAAGATGAAAGACGTAATCATCTTTAAGAACCTTGAAGATAAGTACGTTACACTTCCTGAATACCTTAAGAAGGATGATGGATCAAAGGAAGAAAGCAAAGAAGAAACTGCTGAAAATACTGAAGATGCAAAGAAGGATGAGGCTTCTGACAAGGAAGTTAAAAAGGATACTGTTTACTACGTAACAGATAAGGTCCTTCAGAGCCAGTACATCAATATGTTTAAAGATGCGGGCATGGACGCTGTTATCCTTACCCACAACATCGATCAGCCGTTTATAAACAGCCTTGAAGCAAAGAACGATAAGATCAAGTTTATGCGTATCGATGCAGATGTAGCAGGAGCTCTTAAGGGAGAAACAGATGAGAAGGCTCTTGAGAAAGAGCAGAAAGCTCTTGAAGAGCTCTTTAGAAAGGTACTTAACAAAGAAAAACTTAATGTTAAAGTTGAAGATATCAAGAATGCTTCGGTTTCTTCAATGATAACCTTATCAGAAGAATCCCGCCGTATGCAGGATATGATGAAGATGTATTCTATGGGCGGCGCGGGCCTTGATGATGACATGTTTGGCGAAGGCGAGACGCTTGTGCTTAATGCAAACAATGAGCTTGTTAAGTACGTTTTTGATAATAAAGACAAAGAAGATGTAAATATCTTTGCCGAGCAGCTTTACGATCTTGCCATGATAAGCCATAAGCCGCTTAAACCTGAGGCTATGACAAAATTCATCGCAAGAAGCAATGAGATTCTATTAAGACTGACTAAGTAGACGAAAATAACCAAAAGGGACAGTCCCCGATGGCTAAAACTCAAGTGTTTTAGCCATCGGGGACTGTCCCTTTTGGTTATTTTCGTTGCTATTGTGCTATTCTTAAGAATTTCCATTTACCTGTCTTATATCTTGCAAAGATAAGAAGTGATCTTACTACCTGATCTGCGATAAGAGCAAACCATGCACCGGTAAGTCCGAGACCAAAAACATTGATAAGTACAAGAGCCATAACCGGTCTTATGATCATCATGGTCACAGCAGTGATAACTGCAGTAGCTGTTGTATCACCTGCACCTCTAAGGGCACCGGCAAGGATAAACTGCATACACTGGAATGGCTGAAGGAATGCTACGTAGCGAAGGATTACTGTACCGGTTTCAATAACGGGAACTTCGTTAGTATAAAGCATTACTATCTCTTTTCCTGCTATAAGGAAGAGAGCGGTAAGTATAAAGGCACCAACATAACCTATGGCGCTTGTTCGCTTACTGTAAAGCTCTGCCATATCGGTTCTTTTCTTACCAAGGCTTTGTCCTACAAGGCTTGTGGCAGATACCGCAAATCCCTGTCCTACCATAAAGGAAAGAGCCTGAATTGACATACATACATGGTGAGTTGCGTAAGCTACATCGCCAAGACCGGCAACTGTTCTTGTATAAACTATCATGCCGAAACGCATAAGAAGTTGCTCGATAGCAGATGGAATACCAATCTGGAAAATCGCTTTAAGTGCCTTAAAATCAGGTTTGAAGCTTTTGTTAAATTCTAATTTAAGATATCCTTTGCCTCTGATTATTATTATTGAAGCAAGGATAAATGCAACTGTCTGTCCGATAACGGTAGCAAGTGAAGCACCTGCAAGTTCCATTCTTGGGAAACCGAATTTACCGTAAATGAGAAAGTAGTTAAATATAACATTTACCACATTTGCGATAATGTTGTATATCATGGCTGTTTTGGAATCACCCACGCCCCTAAGCGCTGCCGTAATGGTGCTTGTAAGAGCAAGGAAAAGGAAACCTGCCATCTGGATCTGAAGATAAACCGTACCACCGTGAAGGCTTTCAGGTGTAGGCGCGCCCATAAGAGCGATAAGCTTTTCCGAAAAGATAAAGCCAAGTATCGACATAATAGACGTAAGAACAAGGGTCATAAGAACGCCCTGTCTTAAGATAAGCTTTGCCTTTTCAGGCTCTCCGGCGCCTTTGTAACGGGCTACCATGGCTGTAACACCTACGTTAAGTGCCATAAATGCTGTCATGAGAAGGAATTTTGGCTGAACTGTAAGTCCGACTGCTGAAATAGCGGTTGAACCAAGCTTTCCAACCATCATCATATCTACCATTGAAGCAAGCTGCGTAAGAAGCAGCTCGATAAGGGACGGCCATGCTATAAGCACGATGTCCTTGTAGATCATCTGGTTGGTAACACCTTCCGGAACTGTGATCTTCCCCTTGTGATTCTTTTGTTCTTCGATGTCTCCGACGGGGACATAGTCAAGCGCCATAGTCCTGCGCTTTACTTGATTTGTTTCTTCCATTGTCTTTTTTTCTCCGTTTTTTAAATTTGTACTCTCACAATGGTTTATTATAGGTCAACAGGCAATAAAATTAAATGCCTTCTTTTTCACTTTTGTATGACTTTTATTTATGAATCAACTCATATTTCACAAATGCAAAGCGTTTGCAATCAGGTGCCCAGGAGTTTACGTTTATGGAACCCTGTCCGCCGAAAAATTCAAGGATCACCCTGTCATTTTTACCGTCGGCATCCATCATGCGAAGCTGCACCTTCATATTTGGAAGATGCTCGTTTGGATCAAGGCCTTCTTTGCTGTATGAAAGATAAACGATCCTTTTTCCGTCAGGTGAATAGTGACCAAACCAGTTGTTACGCTCTGAAAATGTAAGCTGAGTCTGATTTGAGCCGTCTCTGTCCATTACCCAGTTTTGCATAAGACCTGTTCTGGTGCTTATAAAAAGGATCTTTTTGCCGTCAGGAGAGTATTCAGGCCCGTCGTTAAAGCCCGCATCCTTTGTAAGAGGCCATTCCTTGCCACCGTCTCTTGATATGGCGTAAATATCCACAGAAAAGCTTCCTTTTGACATATCGCCCCTGAAAGCGCAGTAAGCAAGCTCTTTTCCGTCAGGAGACCATCCGTGAAGGAAAGAAGGGAAGTTTTCTGTAATAAGGCGCGGCTTACCGCCTTCAATAGGGAATATATAAACCTGTGACTGCCAGCCTGAATCAGAGTGACTTACAGCTATTTCTTTGCCGTCTGCTGATATAACGTGGTCATTGTTACAGTTGGTACACTTGCCGCTCTCAAGAGCTGTGGCAGTTCCGCTGCTTATCTCGTATCTGTAGATAAGACCGTTTGCGTTGTAGTAAAGATAGTTATCATCCTGCTGGTACCAGTTTGGAGCCTCAATAACGCCGTCAAAGGTCTTAAGCTCTGTCACTTTACCTGTATCCGCATCCATAATGCAAAGGGTGCTCTTTGAATTATCACGGCCCTGGGAGAGCATCCTGAATCTGCTTGCTGTAGATTCAAGGTCTGCAAGCATAGTCGTAGCTGCGCTGTCCTGATCTGAGATCTGTATAACCTCAACGTATCTTGCAAACTGGAAACAAGCCATCATGTCTATATCGCCTGTTCCGATGGCAACTTCGGTAAAAGTATCACCTGATTTTATAAAATCCTTGTAATGAAGAGATCTTATCTGATCTTCATTTCTCCAAAGAAAAGTTTCGGGATCTGTACCGCCTGCATAAAGCCAGCCAACATCAGGTTGTGCGTAGGCTTTGCCCTTTAACTTATGAAGAATATATTCATACGCTGATATGCCGTCTATTCTGGCCTTACTTTCATTTTCGCTGTTATGAAGTAAAAGCTCGGCGCCCGCTTCTTTAAGAGTGTCTGCAATAGATGAAAGGACAGGGATAAGGCTTTCGTATGCTTCCTTTGTCTGTTCATTTACCATAAGAGGGCAGATAAACTGCTTTATATCGTACTCCCTTGCGAGGCTTGCCAATGCCCCGGCATCCTTTTTGATATCTGCCGAAAAAATGTGAGCAGAATATATCTTTAATCCGTATTTTTTAAGAAGGGCAAAGTTTTCAGATAGCTCCTCCAAGCTCCAGGCATGTTCCTTTAGCCTCGGTACGTCTATAAAACTGATGCAAGGCTCTACGTATCTGTAACCAAGCTCAGCTATCTTTTTTAAGAAACCTTCTTTGTCCTTTGTGAATTCCACATTTGAACCAAATAAGTTAACACCGAATCGCATATATTATCTCCCCTGAATTTAAATTAGTTTTGCAATGACATCATCTGTAAGAGGGGCAGGGATACTGCAGGTCGATGTCACCTCAAGGCATTTTTTCTCATTGCTGCTTTTCATTATTGTTTCTATAAGATCAAGTACGTGATAAGCCATTTCTTTGCTTGCACGGTTTGGCCTGTTTTCATCTATGGCAAGAGCCATTTCGGCAGGTCCTATGCCGCGCTTTTCTCCGGTTATAGGAGATGAGCCTTTAAATGTCTTAACAGGTGGCGGATTAAAACCTTCAGGATTTAATGTCACCTCAAGATCTCCGCCAAAATCATTGGCACATGAAAGCTTTAGTATTCCCTTTGTACCATATATGTAAAAATAAGGGATATCCATTATTACGGAATCGCCATTCATAGAAACGGTGCCTGTTATGCCGCTTTCAAGGTTTAAAAGAGCATAGAGCTGGCTTTCGTTGTTGTATTCGTATTTTTTGCCGAAATCAGGAGACTGGGGGAAGACGTTGGTCCTTTCTGTTGAAAGGTTTTTTACTACGGAAAATACATCTTTTACCGGACCTAAAAGAGAAACAAGGGCGGTAAAATAGTAAACGCCGTAATCATACGCAAGTCCGCCTCCCGGCATACGAAGAAAATTAAAAATACTTGCAAGAAATTCCACATTTCTGTTGATGTTAAGTGAAAAGGAAAGAGGCTCACCGATGGTGCCTTCATCAAGAATACGCCTTGCTTCCTGGAGAGCAGCCCCCATAAAGGTGTCGGGAGCCGAACCAAGATAAAGACCTTTTTCATTTGCCAGTTTAAGAAGCCTTGCGGCATCTTTTGTATTTTCAGAAATGGTCTTTTCTGTATAGACATGTTTTCCTGCATTTAATGCCTGCTCGATAAGAGTGGCATGGACAGGAGTAGGCACGAGAATAACAACTATATCGATAGAAGGATCTGCAAAGATCTCCTCATTGGTCATGGCTTTGATGTTAAACTGGGCAGCACGCTTTTTGGCATGCTCTATATTACTTGCTGAGCAACCTACCACATTAAGGTTTTTGTAAAAATTTATCATATTGGTAAGATACTGCTCACTTATACTGCCTGAGCCTATTACGGCCACATTTTTTTTGCTTTCCATAAAAAAACCTCCATATTATATAATCATGCTTACAAATAAATACCCATAATATGATTATATAACATGGAGGTTCGGTTTTAAAGTTACGTTTGTGCCAATCAAGTGGCATGTTTGTTTCATGAAAAATGATAAGAAATTTATTTAAGCCCTGATCCGATGAAACTAATTATTTAAGCCCTGACCATACGATCCAGGTAAATGCGTATCCGATAATTACCGCAGTCATGGTAAATGGAAGACCTATCTTAAAGAAATCCGAGTTCTTTACGGTGTAGCCTTCTTTTCTAAGTATACCGATACCTGTTACATTTGCTGAAGCACCAAATGGGGTAAGGTTACCGCCAAGAGTAGCGCCTGTAAGAAGTCCGAAGTAAAGCACGATAGGATTAATTCCAATCTGAGCCGCTAGTGACTGAACTACAGGAAGCATAGCGGCAACGTAAGGGATATTATCTACAAATGCGGAAATAATAACCGATCCGAATACTATTATAGTGTAAAGAAGGAACACATTTCCGCCGCCGATGCCTGCAAACCAGGTGGCAATGGCATCGATTATGCCTGCTTCTGTAATAGAAGCGATAACTATAAACAAACCGCAGAGCATGGCGATAGTCTGATAATCCATTTCTTTTGCCACAAGCTTAAGAGGAGAAGCGGACTTGTTTTTGATACAGTTGCGGCAAAGCTCTATAAGGAACATAGCCATACAGATAAGGCCGTTTTTGTAATCATCTATAACCGGGATCTCAAAGAATGAGGCGATTATAAGGAAAAGAACCACAAGGGAGAGCATGATACCCGGTATATAGTCAGTTACGGGAGTTAAACGCTCGCTTTCAACAGGAGCCTTTTCCTTTTTGAAAATGAAATAAAGGATAACAACGGTACCTGCAGCTCCAAGCTCAACTGCCCAGAAGATACTTGGGCGACCGAGCCACCAGATAAAGTCGATAAAACTCATTCCGGCATATCCCCCAAGAAGGATACTTGTGGTGTCGCCAACGAGGGTAGCAGCACCCTGAAGGTTTGATGAAACTGCTATTGATATAATAACAGGAATAGGGTTGATCTTAAGTTTTTTGCAGATTGCAAGCCCTACAGGCGCTACCATAAGAACTGTAGCCACATTATCTACAAATGCGGAAACAACACCGGAAAAAACAGAAAGAGCGATGATGGCCCAGCAGACATTTGGAACTTTTTTAAGCATAAGATCTGCAAGACGGGCAGGCATACCGCTTTCAATAAACAGGGTAACAAGCCCCATGGTTCCCGCTATCATCATGATAACGTTCCAGTTGATGGCGGCAGGCGCTGATGTAACGGGAAGCACGCCAAGGATAATCATAAATGCTGCGCCCGCAACGGCAAAATAAACACGCCATTTTGAAAAGGCCAGCATACCTATGTACATAAGTACAAATACGACAAGAGCTTTGATCATTATAAATTCTCCTTTTAGATGTTCATAAAGCCCATAAAACAGGCTTTTTTGAGACTATACCGATTGTATAAAAAAGAAAAGGAAAAGTCAAATCAAAAAAGCTAATTATTTCATTTTTGAAACCTGTTTTTGAACGATCTGTTAACAATGAAAAAATAAGGGAAAAGATAATTGACAGCACCCAGTGATTGTGATATTCTCACATTTGTTTCAACGTTGAATCGAACATTTTTAAGCGATTTAATACTTTTGGGGAAAGCTATGAGTTACGATTTTTTATTCTTTTTAAACAGCGTACTTTTTGGTGTTGGTCTTGCGATGGATGCTTTTTCGGTCTCGATCGTAAACGGACTAAATGAGCCCGATATGAAGAAAGAGCGCATGAGCGGGATGGCCGGTGTTTTTGCAGGGTTTCAGATCGCAATGCCCCTTCTTGGATGGCTTTTTGTACACACCATAGCGGAAGTATTTACTTCATTTCAAAAGTTTATTCCATATATTGCCCTTGCTCTTCTTTTATATATCGGCGGCAAGATGCTTATAGAAGGAATAAAGAATAAGGACGCAGAAGATGAAAAACCTGCCGTAGGGCTCTTAGGACTTTTGATCCAGGGTGTTGCTACCAGCATCGATGCTCTTTCGGTCGGATTTACCATAGCAGACTATACTTTTCCTTTTGCTTTTGTGGAATCTCTTATTATCGGAGTTGTTACCTTTGCCATATGTATGGCAGGGCTTCGCTTTGGTAAGAAGTTTGGAGAGAAGCTTGCAGGAAAAGCAGGTATCCTTGGCGGCGTGATCCTTATAGGGATAGGCCTTGAGATATTTATTAAATCCTTTTTTAACTAAGATTTTTCGGGCGAATGACAGCAAAAATGTGTAAGAACAGATCGGGGAATGCTTGAAAAAAAGTGGAAAGTGTGTTATCATATAGGTAACTATAAACGACGCAATGATAAAACAAAATCAAAATAGAGATACATATAAACCGAGCCTTTTTATTATCAGAGGTGATAGTATGGCAAATAATATTTTAGGTGGTCTTTACGGTAGCAACTCTCAGAGTTTTGATTACAGCAGCTACGATATGATCAAGAGCGGTAGCTACAAGAAGCTTGTTAAAGCTTATTATGGCACCCAAAAGAGCAGCAGCGAGAACTCCGTTTCAAAGAGCGAGCTTAAAGCAGCTGCAAAGAAGCAGACTACTATGAAGCAGAGCGCAAACGAGCTTGCTTCTTCAGCAAAAGCTCTTATGAACAGAAACCTCTATCAGCCAAAAGTTGCTGAAGACGGAACCAAGTCTGTAGACAGAGACTCTATTCTTGAGGCAGCAAAGAACTTTGTTAAAAGTTACAACGACACAGTTGATAAAGCAGCAGATTCAGACAGCAAGAGTGTACTTCGTAATGCAGTTTACATGACCCAGTACACCGGAAAGAACAAAAACCTTCTTTCTGATGTGGGTATCAAGGTTGGCTCAGACAACAAGCTTACATTAGACGAAGAAAAGCTTAAGAGTGCAGATACATCAAAGCTTCAGTCCGCATTTACCGGCAGCTACGGTGTTATCGGAAGTATTGCTACAAAGGCTTCAAATATAGCGAGCGCAGCAGGTAACTCCGGCGCTACATATACAGCTTCTGCTCAGGCTGCTCCTGCAGTTAATCAGATCCTTGCAGGCAGCTTCGATTTCAGAACCTGATCTTATACGATTTTTAAAGCTCATCCTTACGGATGGGCTTTTTTTCTTATTGTACTTGTGTTATTATTTTATGGGACGTTTATAGTTGCTTTTGGGATAGTTAGCAAGGGAGGAAATAATGATGAAATATGTAGATTATGCGGTTGACGTAACTAAGAGGCTTCTTGCCATTGACAGCCCTACAGGTTTTACGAAAAAGGCCGCAGAGTTTGTACTTAATGAGTATAAGAAACTTGGATATAACGCTTATATGACCACAAAGGGCGGCGTTATAGCTGAAATCGGCGGAAAAGATAAAGATAACGGCATCGTACTTGCGGCGCACACAGATACACTTGGGGCTATGGTCTGCGAAGTTAAGGGAAACGGAAACCTTAAGTGTACACCGCTTGGAGGTATGAATCCAAACAATGCAGAGGCTGAAAACTGCCGTATCTATACCAGAAATGACGGCGTATATACAGGTGCTTTCCAGCTTTGCAACGCTTCTGTACATGTAAACGGCGATTATTCAGACAGCAAGAGAAGTTATGATACCTGCGAGGTTGTTCTTGATGAGAAGGTTAAGAGCAAAGAAGATACCTTAAAGCTTGGTATTATGACAGGCGATATCGTATGCTTTGATCCTCGTACAACCATTACAAGCAGCGGATATATAAAGAGCCGTTTCCTTGACGACAAGCTTTCTGTTGGTATCCTTCTTGGATATGCCAAGTACCTTAAAGAAGAAAAAGTTGACCTTGTAAATGCGCAGTATCACTACATTACCGTATATGAGGAAGTAGGACACGGCGGAGCAGGCTCCATACCTGAGGGCGTAAAAGAGATGATCTCAGTTGATATGGGCTGCGTTGGCGATGGCCTTGCCTGCACAGAGCGCCAGGTTTCAATCTGTGCTAAGGATTCACACGGTCCTTACAACTATGATGTTGTATCAGGCCTTATAAAAGCCGCAAAAGAGGCTAAGCTTGACTTTGCTGTAGATGTATATCCGCACTACGGCTCAGATGTAGAGGCCACGCTTGATGCCGGATACGATATCCGCCACGGCCTTGTGGGCGCAGGCGTTTACGCTTCCCACGGATACGAAAGAAGCCATATAGACGGCGTAAAGAATACACTTTGTCTGCTGGCTGCATATTGTAAGTAGGTCAGGAAAACCAAACATTTTACTAAACTATATATAGTTACAGGTATGCTGTTAAAGCCATTCTCAAAATTTGATTTGAGGGTGGCTTTATTTTTTGTGTAAATAAAAATCATAAATAGAAAATTATGAACATGTTTATTATGTTTTTCGTAAAACGATGTACCGTAAAACCTGTAAGCTGCTTACAGGTGGTATATTCTGACTATTTCTAGGATGATTGCATCTTATTTAACAGTTACGGGCACACATTAAAAATTGTACAAAAATAATGAAGTGTAACTTTAGGACAAATTTTGAACATGGTAAGAATTGTTTCTCCGTGCAATAATTTGGGGCAGAGAGACCTCGTAGGGGTTAGCTCAAAAAACTATATAAAAAGGAGAAAGGAAATGAAAAAAGTACTGAAAAAGAGACTTAAAGTCTCTGTCAGCTATTTGCTTTTGGCCGCAATGCTTTTTACAAGCGTATTTGCAGGATTTGGTACAAAAGTAAAAGCGGCTCCGGGGGATGAGAAAAAGGTTGAAGCACCTCCAAAACCCGGTGAGGAAGTAAAACCGGGAACTCCCGGAGAACCCGGTAAACCTGGTGAGCCTAATAAACCGGGAGAGCCTGAAAAACCAGTAGGACCTGAAGCAGGTGAGAAGCCTGCAGGACCTGAAGAAGGCGGGAAACCTGCAGGACCGGTAGGACCTGAAAAACCTGATGGTCCAAAACCCGACGAGCCGGTTACACCACCGGGACCACCAAAGCCTCCTGTAGAGGATCCTGTGGAAGAAGAGCCTGAGGTAGTTGTTCCTGAGTTTGGCTACAAGTTCAGAGCAACATGTTATGATTGGGGCGAGGCTATCACAAGCGTATACGTAAACATGGGTACAGATGTGGACGCTGAAAGCGTAGACGTAGACGACTTTGTTGTTTCATATGATTACTCTTATGTTGATTATGAACATAATCAAGAAAAAAAGATCGGAACAACTGAAAGAGTGATCGAAAGCGTTGAGGTATACTACAACGTAATTAAGCTTAACCTTTACACAGAGTATGGCGATGCTTATAAATATACTCAGCTTTTAGATACAACACAGAAGTTTGAGTATGTTGGAGAAGTAACTCGCGGTGGCGAGGTTGTACCAAGCAACGCTATTCTTACATATGAGGGCGTTGACAGTCCTGCAATTGACGCTTTCTTAGAGCGTGAAACAGATAACATTGAGTACAGACTCTATGTTCCAAAGAATTTAAACGGCAAGAATCCACTTATTGTTTGGCTTCACGGTGCAGGAGAAACAGGTTCTGATAACAGAGCACAGATCGCCGGAAACCTTGTAACCAACTTTGCAAGTGCTGATTCTCAGGAAATTCTTGACAATGCATTTGTTCTTGCACCTCAGTATGATCAGGCTCGCGGTGCATATGGAACCTGGGGACATAATCCTGAATGGATAATGGAAGCAATCGAAAAGACACTTGCTGAATATGACATAGATGAGAAAAGAATCTATGTGGGCGGATGCTCAATGGGAGGTCTTGGAACAGTAAATATGCTTAAAGCATATCCAACCTTCTTTGCAGCAGCATTCCCAATCTGCCCGGCTGGAGAACTTACCGCAGAAGATTGCGCTAAGATCGCAGCACCTGCAGCTGAAGGAAAGAAGACTACAGCTATTTACTTCATTCATTGTATTGAAGACAATACCTGTAATCCAAACGCTACATTCCATTCATATAACAACCTTGTAGATGCATATAAGGCACTTGGTATAAGAGATAGAAAGATCCCTGCATATACAGCACTTTTCTCACAGGTTGATTTTGATGGATGTCCTGATGGAATTCAGTCATATCTTAGCCATTGGAGCTGGGTATATGCTGAGAATAACTTTGATGCTCTTGGTGATGATTACGACGGCGTAAACTTTATTTCAAGTGACGTTGCTCGTGATTGGACATCTGAGGGCGGCAGCTATACTTACTGCGTAAGCGGCGGAAGTGTAGTTCTTAAAGATGCTGTTACAACCACTTATCTTGATGGTGAATTATTTACAGGTAACTGGTGGGATCTTTGGGGAGTAGATGAATCTAGAATTAGTTATGTAACAAACGAATATGAGCTCACAGCTAAATCTGTTCGTCCAAACGAGATCCGCGACAACTACGTAGATTTCTTTACATGGCTTGCAGATCAGACTCTTGAAACTCAGGTTCCTGAGGAAAGAGAGTTCTCACTCGTTTCAAAGAACTTTGACTGGGGCGAGGCAGTAACTCAGATCATTGTTGACCTTGGCGCAACTGTAGATGAATCAAGCGTTGATAAAGATGATTTCTACTATAACGGAAAAACGATTACAAACGTTACAGTAGACGGAAGCAAGGTTTTCCTTGATCTTGATCCTGTTATCTTTAATGATACACTCGATGAGGCAGGTTTTGTAACTGCTACAGCAATTGCTGTATTTGAGCTTGACGATCATGTTTCAGTAAACGGAGGACAGGAAGTTCCTGCAACTCACTTTACATTTGCAGGAATCAGCAATCCTGAGATTGATAAGTTCCTCGAACTTGAAACAGAAAACATCGAGTACAGACTCTATGTTCCTGAAAATAGAGATGAGAAGAAACCTCTTCTTGTATGGCTTCACGGAGCCGGCGAAACAGGAAGCAACAACAGAGCTCAGATTGCAGGAAATCCTGTAGTTAATTTTGCAGGAGCCGAAGAGCTTGATGATGCATTTGTTCTTGCGCCTCAGTATGATTCAAATAGAGGCTGGGGTGGCTTCGGACATAACCCTGAATGGGTAATGGAAGCTATTGAAAAAACTATCGCAGATTACAATATCGATACAGATAGAATTTATGTAGGCGGATGCTCAATGGGAGGTCTTGGAACAGTAAATATGCTTAAAGCATATCCAACATTCTTTGCAGCAGCATTCCCAATCTGCCCTGCAGGAGAGCTTACAGCAGAAGACTGCGCTAAGATCGCAGCACCTGCAGCAGCAGGAAAGAAGACTACAGCAATTTATCTTATCCATTGTATCGAGGATAACACATGTAATCCAAATGCTACCTTCCATACATACAGCAATCTTGTAGAAGCATACAAGGCACTTGGTGTTAAGGAAGAAGATATCCCTGCTTATACAGCTCTCTTCTCTATGGTAGACTTTGACGGATGCCTTGAAGGAATTCAGTCATACCTTAGCCACTGGAGCTGGGTATATGCTGAAAACAACTTTGACGCTCTTGGCGATGACTACGACGGAGTAAACTTCATCTCAAGTGATGTGGATCTTGACTGGACATCTGAGGGTGGCGATTATCAGTATTGCGTAAAAGATGGAAACGTAGTATTAAAAGATATTTCTACCATCACTTATGTAGACGGAGAAGAATTCACAGGCCAGTGGTGGGAACTTTGGTTTATAGAAGATTCAAGAAAGACCTATAAAACAAGCGAAGCTGATTTATTAGCTAAATCCATTCGTCCATCTGAAATCGGTAAGGGCTATGCAAACTTCTTTACATGGCTCGCAGATCAGAGCCTTACAGATGTAAGAGACTTTGAGCTTAACGCAACAAACTTTGATTGGGGCGAGGCTATAACAAGCGTTGTCATCGATCTTAAGGTTCCTGTTGATGCTGAGAGCCTTGACACAGAAGATTTCGTATACGAAGGCGATTACAAGTACACCGATTATAACGATGGTCAGAAGGTTAAGGTTGGTCACGTAGTAAGAAGCGTTGAAAGCGTAGAAGTAAACGGTTCTAAAGTTGTTCTTAACCTTGTAACAAGTGCTATGAGTGATGAGGTTAAGTATACAGAAGTTTCACTTGATTCTGCTAAGTTAACTCTTGCAGGCGAGGTTACATTAAACGGTGGCATTAGCCTTGCTGATTGCACATTTGCAGTTACAGGTGCTAAGAACCCTGAGATTGATGCTTTCCTTGAGAAGAAAACAGATCATATCACTTACAGACTCTATGTTCCAAAGAAACTTACAGGAAAGAATCCTCTTCTTGTATGGCTTCACGGAGCAGGAGAATCAGGTACAGATAACAGAGCACAGATAGCAGGAAACCCTGTAGTTAACTTTGCTAACGCAGAGAATCAGGCTGTTCTTGATAATGCATTTGTACTTGCTCCTCAGGCTAATAATATAAACAGCTGGGGACATGATCCAAAATATGTTATGGAGGCTATTCAGGAAACCATCAACAATTATGATATCGATATTGATAGAATCTATGTTGGTGGCTGCTCCATGGGTGGCCTTGGAACAGTAAATATGCTTAAGGCATATCCTAAGTTCTTTGCAGCAGCATTCCCAATCTGCCCTGCAGGAGAGCTTACTCCTGAAGATTGTGCAAAGATTGCAGCTCCTGCAGCATATGGAAAGAAGACAACAGCTATTTACCTTATCCATTGTATCGAGGATAACACATGTAATCCGAACGCTACATTCCACACATACAAAAACCTTGTAGATGCATATAAGGCTCTTGGTATTGATGAGGCTGATATCCCTGCTTATACAGCTCTTTTCTCACAGGTTGACTTTGATGGATGTCCTGATGGATTCCAGTCATTCCTCAGCCACTGGAGCTGGATATATGTAGAAAATAACTTTGATGGTCTCGGAGAAGACTATGACGGAGCTAACTTCATTTCAAGTGATGTGGATCGTGAAGTCACCAAAGAGGGTGGAGATTACGAGTACTTCGTAGAAAACGGAATGGTAGTATTTAATGATATGAAGATCTTAAAGGCTTCATATGAAGGACAGGATGTTACAAATTATATTGCTTGGCTTTCATATATCATTCCAAATTACGACAAGTCTAAACTTGTTATAGAAGAAAAAGAGGACAATTTCCTTTATGCTAAATCCGTTCGCCCATCTGAGATTGGCAAGGGATATGCAAACTTTGTTGCATGGCTCGCAGACCAGACACGTGAGGATAAGAAGAATGATAATCAGGCACAGCCTGCTAATCCTTCAAATCCTTCAAACGGAGGCAGCAGCTACTATTACAATCCTGTAGCCGGCGGAAACACAGCAAATAGCGGCAATGACGGAAATACTCAGGAATTTGAACTTTCCGAAGAAGAAACTGCACAGGGTGCTGTAGCTACCAAGGAAGAAGTTCCTTTCGTAGTTAAGCTTACCGCAGGAAAGAGCACTATCAACCTTTCATGGGGAAGAGTCGAAGGAGCTGTTAAATACGTTGTTTACGGCGCCGATCAGGGAGGCTCATATAAGAAACTCGGTACAACTTCAGCTACATTCTTTACCGAAAAGAATGTTAAGGCAGGTCTTCGCAAGTATGTTGTAACAGCATTTGATGCAAAGGGTAACAGACTTGAAAAGAGCGAAAAGACTGTCGGTTGTACCACAAAGACCAAAGGCTACACAAATGTAAGCAAGATCACTCTTGCAAAGAAGGCTGTTTCTCTTAAAGAAGGCAAGACCTTTACTATCAAGGCAACCCATACGGTTGAAGATGATGCAAAGAAGGCGCTTAACTCAAAGAGCAACAAGGCGCTTCGTTACTACAGTACTGACAGCAGCGTTGCAACAGTTTCTGCAAACGGCAAAGTAACAGCCGTAAGCGAAGGAACATGTCAGATTTATGTTGTGGCTCTTGACGGTAAAACGGCAGTAGTTAACGTTACTGTTAAATAATTTTAGCTGATAACAACCAATTCATAAGTTTTCCAAGGGAAAAGAGGCCTGTTTACAGGGCCTCTTTTTCTTAGTTGTATCTTTTTTTATGTAAATGTGAATCCTGAAAAACCTTGCATACTCAAATTTGGGAAACAGGGGGACAAATAATGAGCCTTTAATAAAGCCCTGGCGGGTGCAATAATAATCCCCGAAGGAACACTTCGAAAAAAAGATTTTAGAAAAGGAGAAAGAAAATGAAAAAAGCAGTAAAAAGAGTTTTTGCGGGACTGATTGCTTTAGCACTTGTGCTTGGCAGCTGTCCGTTTTCCGGCAGCGCACTTGCAGCCGGAAGCAAGAAGGTAAAAGGAACCTTCAAGATGGGTACTTCATGTTACGATTGGGGCGAGGCTATAACAAGCGTTGTAGTTGACCTTAAGAGCGAAGTTGATGCTAAGAGTGTCAGCACAAAGGATTTTAAGTTTACAAACGATTATTCCTATTTTGATTATGGCGTATATGCAAACGTTGAGGGAACCGTTGAAAGAGAAGTTGAAAGCGTCAGCGTAAGCGGAAGTAAAGTAACACTTAACCTTAAGACAGTAAACAACAGTCAGTTCCTTCTTACAGAGATGGCAGAAAAAACCGCAAAGGTTGAGCTTGTCAGCAAGGTAACAACAGGCGGAACTGCATTTGATAAGAAGTCGACATTTACATTTAAGGGTACTACAAATGAAATAGTAGATGAATTCCTTGATCTTGAAACAGAAAACCTTACATACAGACTTTTTGTTCCTAAGAAACTTACAGGAAAGAATCCTCTTTTTGTTTGGATCCACGGAGCAGGTGAGTCAGGAAACAACAACAGAGCACAGATCGTTGGCAATATGGTAACCAACTGGGCTAAGGATGATGCACAGGCTATCCTTGATAACGCATTTATCCTTGCTCCTCAGTATGACGGAGACAGAGCCGCAGCAGGTTCATGGGGCCACAATCCTGCATGGATCATGGAAGCTATCCAGAAGACTCTTCGCGAGTATGATATTGACGAGAACAGGATCTACGTAGGCGGATGCTCAATGGGCGGTGCCGGTACAGTAAACATGCTTAAGAATTATCCTAACTTCTTTGCAGCAGCATTCCCTATCTGTGCGGCAGGTGAGCTTACAGATGAGGATTGCGCAAAGATCGCAGCTCCTGCAGCAAAGGGTAAAAAGACAACAGCAATCTATCTTATCCATTGCATCGAGGATAACACATGTAATCCAAACGCAACATTCCATATGTACAGCAGACTTATGAATGCATACAAGGCATTAGGCGTTAAAGAGTCAAAGGCTCCTGTATATGCAGCACTTTTCTCAGAGTGTGATTATGACGGACTTATGGACGGACTTCAGCCATATATGAGCCATTTTAGCTGGGTATACCCACAGCACAATTTCGATGGTCTTGGCGATGATTACGACGGAAAGAACTTTATCTCAAGCAACGAAAAGAGAGACTGGTATGTAAAGAGAGACGGCGAGTCATACGACTGGTGCGTAGAAGACGGCGTTGTTAAGTTTAAAGATATCGTTGTTACAAAGGCTACATATGACGGCGAAGACGTAACAGACAATTACGGATGGCTTCCATATCAGCTTCCTGATTACGATGAGAGCAAACTTGTAAAAGAGACAAAGGAAGAGATCCTTACTGCTAAGACAGTAAGACCTTCTGAGATCGGAAAGGGCTATGCAAATTTCCTTACATGGATCGCGGCTCAGAGCCTTGAAAAGACATTTAAGGTAAGCGCAAAGGCTACAGCAGGTTCTCACAAGCTTACATGGAGCGAAGTAAACGGAGCAAAGAAATATGTTGTATTTGGCGGTAAAGAGGGCAGTGCTCTCGTTAAACTTGGTACAGTTTCATCTGCTAAGTTTACAAACAAGAAAGTAAGCGGAGCTTACGAGTACGTTGTATATGCTTACGCAAAGAACGCAAACGGTAAATGGGAGCGTATCGGAAAAAGCGCAAAAGTAGCAGTAAAATAAAAAGGGATTAATTGAAATATATTAAAAGGGCTGTCGCTTAAAATAGCGGCAGCCCTTTTTGAGGAATTGAAAATAAAGATGAATTATTTGCCCATATTAGCAGGTTTAAGAACTACAGGTACTGCATATTTCTTAACACGCTCGTCATTTATAACGCCGCTGTAGTTAAGACCATAAGCAAAATCATATTTGTGGCCTACTGAATCGGTGTAGCACTCCATATCACGAGGAGTATCTTCAGCCTGACGCTCTACATCATCCATATCCTTTGGCATCTGCATAGGAAGAAGTCCGCTTGGCTCATCAACGCCTGCGATGATCCTTGCAAGAGCCTCAGAAGAGGTATTTGCACCGCCGTAGATAGAAGCGCCGCAGAATGTAGTTACGATAGCATCTACATCCTTCTCGAACTCATAAAAGCACATTGGAGCGCCTGTAAACATAGCTACTACGGAAGGAACGTTAAGTTTCTTTGCAAGAGCAGCCATCTCAAGGATCTGATCGAGAGTCTGAGTATTTGTAGTAACTGCGGTATGTCCAAAGTAGCTTCTGTTTTCTTTGCCGCCGTCAGGAAGCTTGTTACCTGCGATGGAAACCTTACGTACATAAGGACCGTCTGCAGTGTAAGGACGGTACTGACGTGTAATAGGGATCCACTCCTTGTCTTCATTTCTTCCGTCCTGCGGGAAGGAGTTACCCGGCTCTTTGGCAGGGATAAGGATCATATCGATACCTTTAAGTTCGTCTGCTGTAAGTCTTGTAATGTTTGCTCCATCTACTTTATCTGTAACCACGTCAAAGTATTTTTCGCATGTCTCAAGGCTTATTGGGTATGATACCTTAGCCTCGACTGTCTGAAGGCCCCATACGTGGTTAAATGCCTTGTGTTCTTCTTCAAAAAGAGCAGGAACATAAACTTTCATACGCTTTGTGCTCTTCTTGATGGCATTATTTTCATTTTTAAGCATAACAACTGCCTTAACCTGTGCGGCAAGAGCAGCAGCCTGCTTATCTTCGCTGTTAACATCTGCAAGAGCAGCAGCTTCATCAAGATATGGATCTTCGAAAAGACCTGTAAGGAAGTATCCAAGGAGAAGACGCTGAGCTGAAACAGCAAATGCCTCGTCCATAACTTCTTTTCCAACCTTCTCGCAGCCAAACTTGTAAGCATCCATAAGAACCTGAGGGTTAGAACATCCGCCCATCTGGTCAACGCCGGCCATAATGGCAAGGAAAGCTCTCTCGCCAGGAGTTACGCTCTTGTCTTCGATGTGCTCGCCCCAGCCGTTGCAGCGATCGCCTTCGTTAAGTACCATCCAGTCGGTACAAACAACGCCCTTGAATCCGTAGCGCTCACGAAGGAGTTTCTTTATCTTGTACTCTGAATAACTTGAACCCACAACCTCGCCAAGAGAACCGTCTTCGCTGTAAGAAGCGGTATATGAGCTCATGATGGCAGCAGCAGTGCCGGTCTTGCCATCAAGACTGAAAGCACCATCTACAAACGGGATCATGAGGGCTTCGAAGTTGTTATTTGGATATACTGCGTATTTACCGCCTTCAAGGTGACCTTCACGGCCGCCCTCGCTGGCACCTTCACCTGTCCAGTGCTTAGCCATGGCTGTAAGGGAATCTTTGCCCCAGCCAAGGTCTTCGCCGTTAGGACCGTAAGTACTCTGAAGACCGTCGCAGAATGCTCTTACCATATCTCTTGAAAGAGCAGGGTCTTCACCGAAAGTACCGCTGTTTCTAAACCACCTAGGGTCAGAAGAAATATCTACCTGAGGAGCAAGGAAGCAGGCAACACCGATGTCGCGAAGCTCGCGGCTCTGGCATTTTGCAGATTCTTTTGCAAGCTCAGGATCAAATGTGGCAGCAAGGCCAAGGTTGCCCGGCCAGTCTGCAACGCCCTGTCCGTTACGAGGGTCTGAAGCAAAGTAGCAAGGGATACCAAAGTCTTTTGCCTCAACATAACGCTGCATAGCGTTTGACCATGCAATCTGCACATCGTCGCCTATACCGCCCATACCGCAGGAGTTAAGTACGCTACGAAGGTGTTTGTCAAGGAAAGCCTTCTGCTCGTCGTTAACGTCTTTATCAATCTTAAACTGGTGAGCAGAAAAGCACATAAGGCCTGCAACCTGCTCTACAGAAAGTCTTCTTGCAAGATCGTCTGCACGCTCTTCAGCAGGAAGTCTCCAGTCTTCATAAGGGAGAAGCTTGCCTGTCTTTGCAAGATCTTTAAATGCAAATCCGTCCTGTTCGATGATCTTTACACCGGACTCGGGACAGTAAGTAAGAGTTTTTCCGCCTTCATTTTCAACTACGTTAAAGTTATACGCGGTCTTTTTCTCTTTCCACATATTGAAATTCCTCCAATCTTTTATCCTTAATTAAACACGTGTAGGACACGTGTACCACAAACTTTATTTTATCGCAGTTTTATCTAAATGTCAAGGTGTTTGCGATGCCGCAAATGTGCCAAAATACTGAATAAACGACGGCTTTTTATATACTTCTTATGCCTTGACAAAGGTCTTTTACCAAACTATAATTTCCCTGGTAAATAAAATAAATCAATATATATTTAAAGGCGGATCATTTCATGAAATCGATCAGAGAATTATATAAAATCGGAAAAGGCCCTTCAAGCTCCCATACCATGGGGCCTGAAAGAGCGGCAGCTTATTTTAAGGGTCTTACGGAAGATGCAGACAGTTATAAGGCGGTTCTTTATAAATCCCTTGCAAAGACCGGAAAAGGACACGGTACCGACAGAGTTATCACAGAAACCCTTGCTCCTGTACCTTGTGAGATCGTTTTTAGCGAATCGGTCCCTGAGGATGTAAAGCACCCTAATACTCTTGACCTTTTTGCATATAAAGACGGAAAAGAGATAAAGCAGATAAGAGTGGAGAGCATCGGCGGCGGCAATGTCCGCATTGACGGCGAGAGGATGTTTTCGGAAAAGAGCGTATATCCTGAAAATTCTTTTGCAGAGATAAACCAGTTCTGCAAGTGGAGACACCTTTCTCTTCCGGAGTACGTTGAGATGAACGAAGGCGAGGAGATATGGGACTTCCTTAAGAAGATATGGGACGTTATGCAAAAGTCAATTAAAGAGGGGCTTGATGCAAGCGGAGTACTTCCCGGCGGCCTTCAAGTAGAAAGAAAGGCTCGTATTCTTTTTAAATCGATCCTTGAAGAAGACGACCCTGAGACAAAGGAGCTTAAAAAGGTTTGCGCCTACGCATTTGCGGTAGCAGAGCAGAATGCAGATAACGGCACCATAGTTACCGCACCTACCTGCGGAGCCTGCGGTGTGCTTCCCGCTACTCTTTATTATATGAAAGAAAAGTGCGGATTTACTGACGAAAAGATCTTAAGAGCCCTTGGAGTGGCAGGCCTTTTTGGTAATCTTGTAAGAAGAAATGCTTCCATATCAGGCGCCGAATGCGGCTGTCAGGCAGAGATCGGAACCGCTACTTCTATGGCGGCAGCAGCAGTTGCATGTCTTCTTGATTATTCCGTAGAAGAGTGTGAGTATGCGGCAGAGATCGCCATGGAACATTCTCTTGGCCTTACCTGCGACCCTATCTGCGGCCTTGTGCAGATACCTTGTATAGAGCGTAATGCGGTAGCTGCTACCCGTGCCATGGACGCGGCAAAGCTTTCGCATATCCTTGTGGGTTCAAGAAATATTTCCTTTGATATGGTGGTAAAGACCATGTACGAGACCGGTATCAACATGAACAACGAATATAAAGAGACCGCAGAAGGCGGACTTGCAAAGTATTATTCAAGACACGGAAAGTAAAGTTTTGAGTTATTTGTGCCTAAATGCGGAAGTTTCCCGCGGGTGCGTGTAACCGCACTTGAAAATGCGGCAAAATTCGGTTATAATACAGCAAGTATTGATATAGAAAACGTTTTTATAAAATGGAGGTTATAGATAATGGCAGATTGGAAAAATCTCGACAGATTAAGTGCATTTGATGCTCTTAAAGCAGTTAATAGGACAGATCTTGTAAAAGATATGTCAGGAGAGAGCGGTGTAAACAGGGTTAAAAAGTACAACGTAAAGATGGCAGCAGGTCTTACATATAACTATGCTGCAAAACAGGTTAACGATGAGATCCTTGAAAAGCTTGTAGCTCTTGCAAAAGAGGCTCAGCTTTCAGAAAAGTTTAAGGCTCTTTACAACGGCGAAGTAATAAACACCGGTGAGAAGAGAATGGTTCTTCACCAGCTTACAAGAGGTCAGCTTGGAGATAACGTTACAGCTGACGGCGGCGACAAGAGAGAATTTTATGTAGCTCAGCAGAAGAAGATCGCTGACTTTGCAAACAAGGTACATAACGGCGAGATCACAAACGCTGCAGGAGAGAAGTTCACTACAGTAGTTCAGATCGGTATCGGCGGTTCAGACCTTGGCCCTAGAGCTATGTATCTTGCTCTTGAAAACTGGGCTAAGAAGAACGGTACATTTAAGATGGATGCCAAATTCATCTCCAACGTAGATCCTGATGATGCAGCAGCAGTTCTTGCAGGTACAGATCTTGCACATGCTATTTTTATCCTTGTATCTAAGTCAGGTACAACACTTGAGACACTTACCAATGAGGCATTTGTTAAAGATGCCCTTAAGAAGGCAGGCCTTGACGCAAGCAAGCATATGATCGCAGTTACTTCAGAGACAAGTCCTCTTGCAAGCAGCAGTGATTACCTTGCAGCTTTCTTTATGGATGATTATATCGGCGGACGTTATTCTTCAACATCTGCTGTAGGCGGAGCTATTCTTTCACTTGCCTTCGGACCAAAGGTATTTGCTGATTTCCTTGACGGTGCAGCGCAGGAAGATAAGCTTTCTGCAAATGAAGACGTTCTTTCAAACCCTGAGATGCTTGATGCTCTTATCGGTGTTTATGAGCGTAACGTACTCGGATATCCTGCTACAGCCATTCTTCCTTACTCACAGGCACTTAGCAGATTCCCTGCACACCTTCAGCAGCTTGATATGGAATCAAACGGCAAGTCTGTAAACAGATTCGGCGAAGACATTAATTACGTAACAGGTCCTGTTATCTTTGGTGAACCGGGTACAAACGGACAGCATTCCTTCTATCAGCTCCTTCACCAGGGTACAGACATCGTTCCTCTTCAGTTTGTTGGATTTAAGGCAAGCCAGATCGGAACAGATGTTGAGATAAAGGGCAGCACAAGCCAGGCTAAGCTTTGCGCAAACGTTGCTGCACAGATCATCGCATTTGCATGCGGCAAGAAGGATGAGAATCCTAACAAGAGCTTTGCCGGCGGCAGACCTTCAAGCATCATCATCGGTGAGAAGCTTGATCCTAAGGCTCTTGGTGCTCTTCTTGCACACTTTGAAAATAAGGTTATGTTCCAGGGCTTCCTTTGGAATATCAACAGTTTCGATCAGGAAGGCGTACAGCTTGGAAAGAAGCTTGCTACAGCAGTTCTTGCACACGAAACAGAGGGAGCTCTTAAAGAGTTTTCAGAGATCTTTAACATTTAATTCTTTGAAATATGGGCTGCCTTCTTATTAGGCAGCCTTTTTTATATGAACAAGTAGCGGAGCGGATTGCGAATATCACTGAGGGAGACTTATGGAAAAGCTTGTAGTAATAGCAGGTACAAATGCATCGGGAAAAAGCGGACTTGGAATAGAGCTTGCAAAAAGATTTGACGCAGAGATCGTCTCGGCTGATTCAAGGCAGGTATTTGAAGGTCTTGATCTTGGCTCTGGGAAAGTAACAAAAGAAGAGATGCAGGGAGTGCCGCATTTTATGATAGATGTGGCAAAGCCAAATGATTTCTTCTCTTTAAAGGACTTTCAAAAGGGCGCCTACGATGCCATAGATGATATAACAGGACGCGGCAAAAAGGCTTTCCTTGTAGGAGGAACAGGCCTTTATGTAAACAGCGTTGTAGACGGATATAATCTTCCAGCTGCAGAGCCTGATAAAGAAATCCGCGCTAAAGTAGAGGCTATGAGTTTACCTGAGCTTCTTGCCGTAATGAAAGAAAAGAACCCTGATATGCTTGAAAGGGTAGATGTAAATAACAAAAGGCGCGTGGAACGCGCCGTAGAAAAGATCTACGCAGGAGCCTTAAATGAAAACCCAAGCAAGCCGCGTTATGAAACCCTTGTAATAGGTGTAACCTGGCCTCGTGAAGTGCTTTACGAGCGCATAAGGGAGCGCCTTGACAGAAGACTTTCCGAGGGCATGATAAAAGAAGTGGAAGACCTTCGTGCAGCAGGCGCCACAGACGAATTCTTATACAAGCTCGGCCTTGAGTATCGCTATATCTTAATGTACCTTCGGGGCGAGTTTGAAAGCTTTGATGCCTTCTACAACAAACTCTTTATGGAAATCCGTCACCTTGCAAAAGAGCAGATGACCTGGTTTCGTAAGCGCACCGACATCCACTGGATCGACATGGCAGCAGAACCTGCGGGCGAAGCGGAAGCGCTTATTAAAGAGTTTTATAATGACTGATAAAAGGAAGACAGATGCATTTTGGCATCTGTCTTTTTATCTTGACTTTTTCTATGTTACAATGTAAGATATCTTTCGCGAGAATGTCTGTTTTATATCTTTTCAATATTTCTGAAACCGTCTTTTGTTCTAAGAGGTTCCAAAATACATTGAAAAAACAAGAAAATATGTTATTATTATGGAAAGGCGTAATATGGCTGAAAAAGATATTACAGAAAAACTGCTTGAAGACTATAACGACATTTTTTCCGATATAGTTAATGTTTTAGTCCTTGATGGAAAGGATTCTATCAAGGAGAATGAACTTGTTGCGACAAAGGTCAGATCGCAGTTTAAGGCTGAAAAGGGTAAGATGCACGAAATGGAACGTGACGTTGCTAAGATATGGGTCAGAGAAAACGTGCAGATTGCTCTTGTTGGACTTGAAAACCAAACAGGTCCAGATAAGTATTTCCCGCTTCGTGCACTAGCGTATGACGGTGTGTCATACAGGTCACAGCTTATAGAAAGGGACGAAGCAAAACGAAAAAGGAAGAAATTGCCTAACATATTCCCGGTAATGACAATAGTGCTTTATTTTGGCGCTGACCACTGGAACTATCCCAAACAGTTAAAAGAGGTTATTGACATTCCGGATGCACTTGATGAATATGTTAATGACTACAGGATCAATGTATTTGAGATTTCTTGGCTTGATGATGAAACAGTAAACAAGTTTAAGAGTGATTTTGGCGTAGTAGCAAGATTCTTTGTTGAAAAACGTAAAGATCCGGAGTACGTGCCGGATGATGTAACAGTAATCGAGCATGTGGACGCAGTTTTAAAATTCTTGTCAGCAATGACAGGAGACAGAAGATACGAAGAGGTTGAAGTGGAAGGAGCTGATAGTATGTGTGAAGTGGCAGAAAGACTGCATAACCAGGGCTTTAAAGAAGGAGTAGAAGCTGGAGCGGAGCTTTTTGGCCGCTTGGCGGTCATTCTTTCCGAGGCCGGTAGAACTGAGGAAATAGCAGAAGCCTCAAAGAATAAGGAAAAACGTGAGCAGCTATACAAAGAGTTCGGGCTGAAATAATAGTAAGATTAAAGATGCATCAGGAGCCGCGACCAGTGTTTTCTATCATGATTTTTGAATTTTTTTGCGCAACTGCCCTGTGCGTATCGTAACGTATAACGAAGGCAGTGCGAATCGCAGGAGATAGAATAAGGAGCGCGAAGCAGGCTGAATATTTCAGCCTGCTAGTGAAAAGAGCTGCGACCGGACAAATCCAAAGGATTTGTCCGGTCGCAGCTCTTGTAACATAAAGGCGGTTTATCCACCTTAGCGCTCCGTAAAAAAGCTCGGGCCTTCATTTACGCCGAGTCCCGTGGTAACGCCCGCGGGACGAGAAGGGTTAACTTGCGGGCAAAAAAAATCAAAAATCAGGAAGAAAACACGCCAGGCAGGCTCCGTCACTCGAACAACCCCCTGGCTATTTCGCGTATTCAGAGTAGCTGACGCCGGCGTATTTTTTGAAGCATTTGCCAAAGTAGTTAGGGTCTGGGATGCCGACTTCCTCAGCGGCTTTATACATCTTTACGTTCTTTGCGGCAAGCTCTATGGCCTTTTTCATGCGGCAGTCGGTAAGGTATTCCACAAAGTTTTTGCCGGTCTCGCCTTTAAACTTGCGGCTAAGGTAGCTGCTGGAAAAACCAAAGTGCTGGGCAGTGGCCGTAAGATTAAGCTGCGGATCTTTGTAGTTTTCCTCGATATATTTTATGATCTGGTCTGAGGCGGTGCCTTCTTCGAAAAGATCCTCATCATTTTCGCCTTCAGCTAATACGCCAGTTTCTGCTTTCTTTTCATCAAGCCTTTCCTTTACTCTTCGTAAAGTTTCCATAACTTCTTCCTTTACGATAGGTTTAAGCATATACTCAAAAACCGGCAGACTTACGCATTTTCTTGCGTATTCAAAATCGTCAAAAGCGGTCATAATGATGATGCAAAGATCCGGATATCTTTTGGTGGCCATTTCCGTAAACTCTATTCCGTTCATAAAAGGCATGGAAATATCCACAAAAGCTATATCGGGCCGCATATCGTCAATTACGTTTATGGCTTCTATACCGCTTGAGGCTTCCCCTACAACTTCCATATCAAGTGATGCCCAGTCAATAACCCCAAGCATCAGCTTTCTTGCAGATCTTTCATCGTCGATCAGCATTACCCTGTACATATTTTCCTCCTGTAAATTATGTTATACTCTGTTGTCGTTTTTATTAATGATAAGTTCTATCTCGGTAAATTCTCCGACTTCACTTCGTATCTTGACCACATCATCGCGCCCGCAGTAGTAGCGGATCCTTTCGATTGTACCCGGAAGACCGAAACTTTCAGGTAAAATAGGTCCTTCAACCTGAGCTCCTTTAAGAAGGGCATTTGAAATCTGTTCATCTGTCATGCCAACGCCCGTGTCTCGTATAACTATGTGAAGATCCTCATCTTTAAAGAAGCTGCTTATCTTTATTACACCCGGCTCGCCCTTAAGACGTATGCCATGGTAGATACTGTTTTCAACGAGGGGCTGTAATATAAGCTTTGGTATCTTAAAATCAAGAGTTTCTTCTGCTATATCGTATTCATCTTCAAGTATGTCGCCATAGCGAAGCTTTTGGAGAGAAAGATAGTCTTTGATTATCATGACTTCCAGTCTTAAAGGGATCTCTCTGTCGCCTTTACTAAGGAAGTTTCTGTAAAAGCGGCCAAGAGTCTCAACCGCGTGGCTCACATTTTCGGCGTGTTCCTCTAAGGCAAGGTAGCTTATTGTCTCAAGGGAGTTGTAGAGAAAATGCGGTTTTATCTGCTCTTGCAGAACTCGCATCTCTGCCTTTTGAACAAGCTTTTCCTGCTCTAGGAGGTTTTCAAAAAGAGAATTGATCCTTGTTGCCATACTGTTGTAAGAATCTTTCAGTACGGCAATCTCGCCGTCAGGTATATCAACGTCAATTTCCGTAAGCTTACCTTCTTCACGGTTTTTTTCAAGAGCTTCTGTCAGCATAAATACAGGCGTTGCAATATTTTTTGTAACAAAAGCACCTGTTATTATGGCGGCTATAAGGTAGACCAGCATGACTATAAGCAGTACATAAACGGTCTCGTACATAAAAAAGCCGTTGCCAAGGTGAGTGGAGTTTATTATAACGATCGGCATATCTGGAACCTTGCAGGCTGAGATAAGCCTTCGGTTGTTAAGAGCGCCCACCTCATTGTAAACAGTGAGGTCTTCGCCTGTAACATAGTTGTGATATTTCTCCGGATTTAAATAATCTTCCTTATCTATCTCTTTTAAAATGTTTTCATTTCCTGAAAGAAAGGTTCCGTCGCAGCCCACTATAACAGCGTTGTCTGCATTAAGGTTAAAAAGCTTTTGCTTTAGTACATCGCAGGAGATGTTCATAAGCATGATACCAAGCTTTTTCTGGGTGCTGATATCGTATATGGTTCGCCCGATGGTAACAATTGGCTCTCCGCTTGTCTTAAACAGGGCGTTGTCTCCGTTAACGGAAATAACTGTGCCGCCCTTTTTGCTTAAAATGTTGTATTCCCATTCTTCGGATTTAATGCGGTCGTAGTTAAACATGTAGGAACCGCGGTTGGTGGCAAGGTAGTTGCCATCGTTTCTAAAGAAGAAGACAGAATCCACCATAGTGGTAACATTAAGGATGGCAAGTACGGAGTAGCGGGAGTTGTTTATAAGGCCCGCATCTATTTCTTCATCGTCCGCCTTAAGATATTTAACAAGACCTTCATCTACCATAATAAGACGGGAAAGTTCTTTATATCTTGTAACATCTGAGCATATGCCGTCAGAAAGACCTCGCAGCGTATTTGAAGACTCCCTCATGGCGTTTTCCTGCCGTTCTTTTCTGATTATATAAAAGAGCGAGCAAACAAAGGTGGCAACAAATAGCACGATCATGCATATAAAGACGATACGAAGCTTTTTTGCAAGAGAATTGCTTTCAAAGGTTATATTCTGTTTCTTTTCTTTGTATCGTTTTACCCCATTCACAAGTTTTACCCCGTTGCTTAGTACTTTAATATTCATTATTCGTTAATCCTCATTGTATCACATTCACGACTTGTAAACAATAAATTATAGTGCAAAAGCTCTCCCCTAAGGCAAGTTTTTACCTATAGGGGAGAGCTTTTTCGGAGAAAAATTTTAAGAAAAAAATATAGCTATGAAGAAAATCGTCAACCTTTAACTGCACCAACCATAAAACTTTCCTGGATCCTGCTGCTCATAAAGATGTAAGCGATGAGCATCGGGAAGGTGGCAAGTGCAAGTCCTGCACCTACAAGTCCCCAGTCTGTGATGTTGCTTCCCTTAAGGTTGGCAACGAAAACCGGGAGAGTGTAGTGAGCCTCATTTGCAAAAACGCTGGCGAACATAAACTCATTCCAGCACTGAAGGAATGTGTAAATTCCCATGGTGGCGAGTGCAGGCTTCATAAGAGGGGCAATTATGTGGAAAAATGTGCCCCACAGGCCGCATCCGTCGATACAGGCCGATTCGTCAAGCTCCTTTGGTATATCATTCATAAAGCCGGTACAGACCATTATGGCCATACTTAGCGCAAATGCTGCATATGGAACGATAAGTGAAGTGTAGGAGCGAAGTATTCCCATTTTTGAAAACTGTGAGTAGATCGGATAAAGGGCTACATGCATAGGAATTGTGATACCAAGCATAAAGATTGAATTTAAAAGCTTGCTGCCCTTCCATACGATCCTTGTAATGGCATATGTTGCCATAAGTGCTGCAAGCATTGAAATAACAATGGTTGCCACAGCAACGAGGATACTGTTTGAAAAACATCTTTCAAGGCCGCCGTATGCAAAGAAATGGCGCATCGGTGGTTCACCGGTCTTTTTACCCATCTCGAAAACTCTGGTGTAGTTGCTCCACATCCATTCCTTAGGAAGGCCGGCTACGTTGTCGCCCATGATCTCGTGTGAGCTTTTGAGCGAGAAAGTAAACATATAGTACAAAGGAAAAAGATCGATAAGGAGCCAGAAGATAAGTCCTATGTAAATAATGACTTTTACGGCTTTATTCGTCTTTTTGACTTTGTAGATCTCAAGATTTACATCTGTCAGACTATTTTTTGCCATATGGATCCCTCTCCTTAAATAACCAGTTTATAGTAATTGCAAATGCGAAACACAGTATGATCATTATGACTGCGATGGCACTTGCGATACCGCCCGCATTGTTAAATGCGTACCGCACAAGCATAAGGCTTGGAACCTTGTAAGAGCAGTTGTATGCGTCTTTTGCAAAAACCTTTATAAGGTCGTAGGATTTAAGCGAGCCGGTGATGGCAAAAATAATGGAAACCTTTATGATCTGCTTTATTGAAGGTATTACAATGTAGCGGTTTACCTGTCCGTCTGTAGCGCCATCAAGCATTGCTGCCTCGCGAAGTTCAGGCGATACGCTTTTAACGCCCGCATACATAAGGAGCATGTGATAACCTACATACTGCCATATGGTAGGAATGAATACCGCCATAAGAGCAGTCTTTTTGTTTCCCAGAAGTCCTTCAGGGGGCAGTACCGATTCCCAGCCAAAGGCTTCAAAACTCTTAAAGATCAGTCCGTAAATAGGGTTATAGATCTTTTCCCACAACATACCGATAACTACCGCAGAGATAAGTACCGGCATAAAATATACTGAAAGGTAAAAACGTTCACCTTTGATTCCCTTACCAAGCATTAATGCTAGTCCCAGTGAAATAGGCAACTGAATAAATACTGAAAGACCCGCAAGAATGAGAGCATTCTTTAAGGCTGTTCCAAAATCGTATTCACTTGTAAAAAGATCCCTGTAGTTTTTTAAACCCACAAAATCTCCCGCATTTTCAAAGGTTTTGTACTGGAAGAGACTGTGGTGCACAGATGCTATGATCGGTGCGATGAGTATTCCAAAGAACAAGGCCAGAGCGGGAAGTAAAAAAAGGAAGATCGTGATTCCTTTGTTTTTTTTATGCATGTCATTTTCCTCCATGCAACTTTTCTGATTTTTTTTGAACTCTTAATATGCAAATTTCGGCCTTCCCTTAAGGTTTAACCTCTCTTAAGGAAAGGCCGGAAATGATCAATATCTAAAAATATTATCTGATAGCTTCTTTAAGTCCGCTGATAAAGCCTGCGCCGTCAACTTCGCCGCCGTAAACCTTAGCTACGAACTCAAGGTATTTATCCTTGTCGTCAGCGCTCATGGCTGTATCACCGAAAAGAACGTAAGCATCAGCTTTTCCGCAGATCTCAGCAACAGTCTGAGTAAGTTCGTTTACAGAACTTGTGTCACCGTAAGGTGTCCAAGCAGGAAGACCACAACCATCAAGATATCCGTAGTGGCAGATAAGTTTTCCAAGCTCAGCTGCGATCTCAGCTGCTTTTTCAGCGTTTGGTGAAGACTTAGCTACAGCAAGTGTATCTGAAGGACCACCGATAAGCTGACCAAGTTTAGCACTTGAAGAATTGATAACAGGGAACTCAGCAACCTTTACCTTAGGGAAGAAGTCTGCATTTGCTGCAAAGTCAGCACAGTTCCATGTACCGTTCATGTAGAAAGCGTATCTTCCGTCGATGAAGTTAGCTTTGATCTCATCGTTTGAAAGTGAAGCGCCTGCAGGATCGAAGTAGCCGTTGTTTACCATACCCTGGAATCTGTCAACAGCTGCAGCAACTTCTGCATTGTCCCATGTACTTCTTCCAAGGAAAATATCGTTAAGAGCGTCAGCACCGATACTCTTTTCAATAACTGACTCAAGGTACTCTGTAACGCACCATGTCTCGCCGCCTGCACATCCAAATGGGATGATTCCTGCAGCCTTAAGAGCGTCACAGCAAGCGATGAACTCATCATATGTTCCCGGGATCTCATCATATCCAACCTGCTTAAGAAGATCCATATTTGCAAAAAGACCAACGATGTTCATTGTGGTAGGAACGCCGTAGTGCTTTCCGTCATATGTTGTGTTACCAAGCATATTCTCAGGAAGCTCATTCTTATACTTTGCAAGTGTATCATCAAGGCAGTAAACCTTATCCTGATTTACGAAATCGCCAAGGAATGCACAAGCCCATGTAAAGAAGATATCAGGAAGCTCGTTAGCAGCTACAGCTGATTTGATCTTTGTCTTGTAGGTTTCATTCTCAATAGCTTCCCATGTGAACTCGATCTCAGGGTGATTAGCTTTTATGTCGGCAATCGCCTGCTCATAAGCATGACGGTTTGAATCTGACTCTGTAGCGATACACCACATTGTGATCTTTGTCTTTCCGTCTGAGCTGCCACCGTTTGAAGCGGCACCACCGTTTGAACCTGACTTACCGCATCCGGCAAGTGAAAGGACCATAACTACTGCAAGCAGCATGGCTAAATACTTCTTCATTTTGTTCTCCTCCTTAAAATGAATAGATTATAAAAAGTGTTTTGTGTAATAGTAAAAAGCACTTATTTTTTGTGCACTTTCACTATCCAAGAATGATTTTATTATACCAATTTGCATATGTGAACGGAATTTTTCAACCAAAAATAGGTAAGATTTTTACATTTTAGACAAAAAATAACCAAAAGAGACATGCTCTTTTGGTTATTTTTAAGTAATGCAGTAACTATATTATTAGATATTGAAATGATCAAGGTTGTTATTGATGGTCTCAACAGCTTCTGCAACCGAGCTTGCAGCGCCTGATACCTTATCACTTGAATCGGCAACATCTTTTGCTGCGATAGTTACAAGGTCTACAGCAGAAGCGATCTCTTCTGTAGAAGCAGACTGCTCTTCTGAGATAGAAGCCATGTTCATGGCTACATCATTAACCGTGCTCATCTGTGAAGCGATGCTGTTAAGAGTGCCTGTGGCATCTGAAAGCTCTGCGGTGATCTGCTGGAAAGTAGCTGCAGCAGAGTTAACATACTCGGCACTGTTGTTGATAAGTGTTGAGTTGGCTTCTGACTTTTCGGAAAGAAGTTTAACTCTTGATGACATATCGCGAATGATCTCACCGATCTGGCTTGTAGCCTGTGATGAGTTGCCCGCAAGTTCACCGATCTCTGCAGCAACAACTGCAAAGCCACGTCCTGCCTCACCTGCTCTTGCTGCCTCAATTGAAGCATTGAGAGAAAGGAGATTGGTCTGTGAAGAAATAGCATTGATCATATCAACGATATTGTTGATCTTGTTTGCTGCCTCATCAACGCTTGAAACAGCATCAGCCATTTCAGACATTGATTTAACGATATCATCCATACCTTCAGCGACTGTCATCATATCCTTCTGACCTATGCCGGCTTTTTCAACAAGGGCATTCATAGACTGCTCTATGTGCTGCTCGCCCTGGTTTACTTCTTCAATAGCCTGTGCAAGCCTTGTAGCACTTTCGGCAACCTCTGTTACGGCATCAGACATATTGGAGATATTGCCACGGATCTGCTCCATGGATGCTGACTGTTCTTTTGCTGCTGACTCAAGAGAATCTGCGGTTTCTTTTGATGTACGCGCTTCACTTCTAAGAAGCTCTGAGATCTCTTTGATCTCTCTTATGGTGCCTCTCATGCCGCCGATAAAATCGCCCATGGCAGAATTCATAAATGCGATCTCATCATCGCCCTTAGACTGTACTTCAACAGTGAAGTCGCCGCCTGCTATGTGCTCAATATTTTCTGTAAGATTTGCAACAGGCTTCTTTATCATACGTGAAAGAACATTCATCATAAGGATGACTACAACTGCAACAGCGATAACGGTAAATATGATAAGTGTTACAACAATACTTGTAACAGCGGCAAGAACCTCTGAAGTCTTAACGTAAATGATGACCTTCCAGTCGGTACCGCTTATGGTTGAACTTGTCATATAATACTTGGCGCCTGCATTTACTGTAGTAACAACACCGTCTTCCTGCTCAAGGATCGGAGCGATCTTTGAAAGGAAAGGATCGTCAGCGTGTTCTTCAAGTGTACTTCCGCAAACGCTGCCGTCTGCATATGAAAGGATAAGACCTTGGGAGGTAACCATCATAGCTTTACCTGTCTTGTAAAGACTTATGTTGTTAAGTGTTTCCTGAACTGAACCCATAAGGAAATCGGCATCAAAACATCCGACTCTTCCGTCTTTCATCTTGATCTTTCTTTGAACGGTAGCACAAAGAAGATTGGTTGCGGTATCAAAATACGGAACATCATAAAAATAGAACCAGCTGTTTGGATAATCCATAGCCTCAACATACCATGCCTTGCTTACGGCATCAAAGCCTTCTTCGATGCTTGGATCTGCAGGGTAGATAAAGGTTCCGTCTTCAAGAGCAAGATAACAACCTGTAGGGATAAGGTCGTATCTGCCTACGGTACCTTCAAGGTATGAACGGATGTCTTCTTTTGTGGCAAAACTGTTTTGCTCAATGGCATCAGCTACACCATTTAAATAGTAGAAGGTGGCATTAAGCTCTCTGTTAACGTAACCGGCATCAGAAGATACCTCGTTTGAAAGAGAGGAGTGGATAAGGTCATTTACCATACCGTATCCGAGACCGACTACGATCAACTCTGCGGCAACCATACTGACGATAAGTATAATTGCGATGATTACGGATAATCTGCGGCTGATTGATTTTACAGCCTTTCCGTTTGTTGAATTTTGTGCCATTTTTTACCTCCGTAAGATTATTGATAAAATTTTGTTAATAATAATATAAAAATAACGATTATTGATGCTAAATTCTATTATAATGCCTTTTTGCTAATGAGTCAATGAAATATGAAGAAAGTCAACTAACTTCACGCAATAAAAAGTTACTGGTCGTTATTCTAAAAAGAACAGCAAAAACGCCAATCGGTTGTGTTTTGACTGCAACCTGTGATATACTGAATTATCAACTATTTCTAAGGAAAGGGATTATTTTATGGAGACAAGTATTTTTACTTCATTCAGGGAAAAGATCACAGAAAACTGTGGTAAAGTTATTGTGGGTAAAGATGATGTGGTGTTGCAGATAATGATCTGCCTTATTGCAGGTGGACATATTCTGCTTGAAGACTTACCGGGTACCGGTAAGACCATGCTGCTTCGTGCCTTTGCAAAAAGCATAGGAAGCGATTTTAGAAGGATTCAGTTTACACCCGATCTTATGCCTTCCGATATTACGGGAATCCACTATTTTAATCAGAAGAGAGGAGAATTCGAATTCCGTCAGGGACCTCTTTTTACCAATCTTGTTCTTGCAGATGAGATAAACCGTGCTACGCCCCGTTCCCAGTCAGCTCTTCTTGAGGTTATGGAAGAAAAGCAGATAACGGTAGACGGAAAGACCTATATGATGAGCGAACCTTATATGGTAATGGCTACCCAAAACCCTGTGGAGTCCTTTGGAACTTTTCCGCTTCCCGAGGCGCAGCTTGACAGATTTTTTATGAAGCTTTCCATGGGATATATGACAAGAGAGCAGGAAATCTCTGTTATGAGACGCGAGGATGTAAAGGATATCATTGCCACCCTTACCAAAGTTGTAACCATAGAAGAGCTTAAGGCCTTAAGGGCAGCTTTTTCGCAGGTAAATGTAAGCGATGATATAGCGGGCTATATAATGGATTTAGTTGAATATACGAGAAACAGCAAGCTTCTTGAATGCGGTATCTCTACAAGAGGAAGCCTTGCTCTTTACAGAGCATGCCAGATTGCAGCAGCTTTTGCAGGACGCGACTACGTTATACCGGAAGATGTTAAGACTGAGGCACTTTACGTACTTCCCCACAGACTTTCGGTGGCAGCTGAAAGCCATCTTTCTGCTGATAAATTTGTTGAAAATATGCTTCTTGAGGTACCTGTACCTCTTGAAAAACTATGATCTTCTTTATTTTTATATTTTCCCTGCTTCTTGCAGTATGCCTTGAACTTCTTTCCGTGCAGGAGGACCTGCGGCCTTTGCGGATAGATTTTCACGCAGATATGGATCTTGTGGAGCCGGGGGAGATCATAACTTTAAAATATACAATAAGAAATGAAAGCTTTTTACCGGTGCTTTATGTAAGCCTTGGTCTGCATTTTGACGACTGCTTTACTGTCTGCGAGGATAAAGAGTGGATAGAAAAGCATGTTACATCAAATAGTTTTGGTACCATAGTCGATCACAGGCTCTATCTTTTTCCTCATACCAAATTTACGGGAAAGATCAGGGTGGCACTAAATAAAAGAGGATATTACGATCTTGGCAGATGTTACGTGGAAAAAAGCGATCTTCTTGGGCTTTTTCCTGCAGTAAGCTCATTTGACATAGGTGAACACGTAATATGTACCGCAAAGAAGGCAGATTTAAAAATGCCTGATTCCTTTGGTGGGCTTATGGGTCAGACATCTGTAAGAAGATTTATACACGACGACCCCACGCTTCTTATGGGGTACAGAGATTATACCGGACGCGAGCCTATGAAGCAGATTTCCTGGGTTCAGACTGCAAAAAACGACAAGATGACTGTTAAGGTTTATGACCATACGGCAGATCAGAATATTACTCTTGTGGTAAATCTTCAGACTGAAAACAGGGCGGCTTTTGAACATTGCCTTTCGGTTACTAGGTCTGTTTGCGAAGAACTTGAAAAAAGGAAAATACCTTATTCGATCTATTCAAACGGAGAGCTTTTTGAACTTCGGGAAGGACTTGGCGGTTCTCATTTAAGACCAATGCTAAAAAGGATCGGAATTGCGGGGACTGCCTGTTATATCTCCTTTGAAAGCCTTGTGGAAAGATGCCTTGAAAATCGTTTGGGGTCTGACAGTTATATAGTCATAACTCCGTCTGTGGGAGAGACGGAAAAACCTGTACTAAAAAGACTTCAAAACTTTAGTGATGCCGGGCTTCTAGTCTATAGCGGGGAGGTGAGCGGAGTATGAAACATGCTACAGCTTTCAGGATCACCTCTGAGATATGTTTTTTTAATGCTGTATTTTTCCTTTTTCCGTTTGCGAGCGGGTTTAAGATGCAGATGGCTTTATTTACCGCTGCCTGCTTTGTGTTTGGTCTGGCGGCGTGCTTTTGCGAAAATCCTATAATAAGGCTTGTGCTGGCACTTTTCCCCGGAGCCTTTTTGTTTATGGGAAACATTAGCCTTGGGGTTGTCGCCCCTATGCTTGCCTGGCTTTATTTTGTACTTTCCGTAAGAGAAGAAAAAGATATAATAGTGTCGGAATACAGAAAAGCATTTATTTTTATGTTTGCCTGCAGCCTTTTAGGGCTCCTTATAAGCGGTTTTAATTTTGTTATAGACACTAAAGGAACCTGGAACGGATACAGTATAGTCTATATGGCTCTTTTTGCTGTGCTAGGCATTGTAGCTCTTCGCCTTATGCAGATGGGCACCGGGATGGATCTTCGCTGGCATCTTGCGGGAGCGGGCACGCTTTTTGCGGCTATAGCGTTTTTGCTTGGGGGTTCCTTTGGACTTTACTACTTTTTTAAAGGAATGAGGTTTGTATTCGGATATCTGATCACCCCGGTCAGGATCCTTCTTTCATGGCTGTTTTCGCTTTTTGGCGGAAATGAAAAAGCTATGATCATAGAAAATCCTATGGAAGGCGAGATGCCGGAGACTGAAAGTGAAAGCGAACTTCCGGTTATCGATACCCCTCAGGTTCAGGCAGTCCAAAATATGGATTATGATACCACCATGCCACAGATCTCAGATAACACCATAACGGTATTTATTTGGATCCTTTTTGCAGTTTTCCTTGCCGTAGGCGTTTATGTCGTAATAAAACTTTCAAAGAGGGGTGAAAAAAAGAAAGAGGAAGAAAATACTTTTGAGGATACCACGCACTTTGAATATACACGTACTAAAAAGAGACGTATAAGAAAAGAAAAGGCCATAGGACCTGCCGCAAAGGTGCGAAGGATTTATTCGGAGTATCTTTCTTATCTTGAAAAAAGAGGTTTTAAACGCCTTGAAGCAGATACTTCTCTTGATATCCTTAAAAGATCTGAGGGCATTTGCGGTGAAAGCGCGGAAGAAGAAACCCTTCGAAGCATTTATCTTAAAGCAAGATATGGAAAAGGCGACATAACCGAAGATGATGTGGCTATGGCAAAACAAAGCTTTGATAAGATAATAAAGTAGTATAAAGCGTATGGCTTACAAAAGCGCCATACGCTTTTTTCTTTCCTGAAATGTTACTTTTTTGATATAAGAGGATTTTTATTTGATAGAAGGCGCTGTTTTTCGAGGTGTATAATTTACTCAAATGTTTACTTATTATTTATAAGGAGGAGAAGGATGAAAGCAGCGGCTTTTTTTACAGATCATATGATCTTTCAGCAAAATAAGGACATAGTAGTCTGGGGAGAAGGATCGGATGGAGAAGAGGTAACAGTTTTATTTAACGGGAAAAGTGCTAAGGGAATCGTAAAAGACGGAGAGTGGGAAGTAAGACTTGCTCCGGTACCTGCTGGTACATATGAGGAGCTTGTTATTGAGTGCGGCAGCAAAAAAACTGTAATAAAAGATATTGCAGTAGGCGAGGTCTGGCTTGCCAGCGGTCAGTCAAATATGGAATTTCTTTATAAATATGATGAAGAAAGAATCCCTGACGAGATGATAGAAGAAGATGACCTTCTTCGTTTTTATGATGTACCGGAAGCCTGCTCTGTAGAGCAGGAAAAACTTGGACATTTTGAAAACTACGGCTTCTGGAGAAGATGGAAAGATACAGATGCCAAGTGGTTTTCTGCAGTGGGCGCTTATTTTGGAGCAAAGCTTAGAAAAGAACTTAACGTTCCTGTAGGTATAATCGGCATTAACTGGGGCGGTTGCAACGCTATAGGCTGGACAAGCCCTGAAAGAGCGGCAGAGCACCCTGAACTTATGGAAATAGTTAATGAGTACGAAGAATTTGTTAAGACTCTTGATATGGACGAATATAATGCGGCAAATGACGAGGCAGCAGCTAAAGATCCTGCCGAGGGCCAGCATTTTATGGATATGTTTATGATGGGAAGGGACATGAGCGATCATTTTAAAGAAATGTTTGCAAATCCTGACCCTGAAGCACAAAAAAAGAGCATGCTCACTATGGCGGTAGGACCAAAGAACTACAGAAGACCTTTCGGCCTTTATGAGTTTATGTTAAAGAAAGTAAGAAGAGCGGAGGTTGCAGGAGCTCTCTGGTATCAGGGAGAAGAAGACGAGATCAAACGCTCGGAGTTTTATGATATATCACTTGGCGCTGTTATAGATACCTTCAGAGATAACTTTGGAAAAGATATGCCGTTCCTTGCAGTTCAGCTTCCTCCATTTGAAGGAAACTTCTTCGCGCTTGCAAGAAAATACCCTGTTATAAGAGAAAAGATCGAAAAGGTGGCAGACACGGTTCCAAACGTATGGTGCTCTTGCAGTACTGACTGCGGACACAGAACAAATATCCACCCGCGTAACAAGAGACCTGTAGGTGAAAGACTGGGTCTTCTTGCTCTTAAACATGTATACGGAAAAGATATTGAGGCTGACAGCCCTATACTTGTTAAGAGCGAAAGATTTGGCGGGAAAGTGGTTCTTACCTTTAGCCATGCAAGCAGTGGTCTTTGCTTTAAGGGAACCGAGCTTAAGGCATTTGATGTATTTGCAGAAGAATACCATGTTCTTCCTGATGTAACTGTAAAAGGGGATCAGATCGTGATCGAAGATTCCGCTATAGCTTCAGCTGAAGAGATCACAGTCAAGTACGCAAGAGACAATTACAGCGAGCCAAACCTTTACGCAGGAAACGGACTTCCTGTATTTCCGTTTGAGTGTACTTTAAAAAAGTAAAAATATAAAGTATTGGAGGAAAAGCAAGATGGATATCGACAAGATACTTGATATGCAGTTTAAGATGACTGATGCCGGCAGGATCGACAGAGTTAAAGACCTGTATACCACTTTTAACGATAAAGTTGATCTGCAGGCTCTTAAAGACGGCGGATATATTGAGCCTCTTTACGAGATGATGGAGCCTGTGCTTATGAACTTTGACGATTCGGCTCCTGAGGTTATAGCATACTGGGCAAAGCGCGGTATGGTAAAAGAGTTCCACGGGGAAGACAAGCCTATAGACTGGGAAGCATACGGCAAGAAAACAGGATACACCTGGAAATATAACCCTGAAGGACATCAGAATCTTGCAAAACACTGGACTTCATTTGTTCCGGTTTCGGCATTTAGCGAAGAAGGAAAGAAGAAGAAATATCCTGTAGTTGTAGTTCTTCACGGCGGCTTTAACCCTGTAAGCATCATAGACGGATGGGGATTTCCGCAGGAAGCAGCAAGGCGCGAGTGGATAGTTATAGTTCCTTCCGTAGAACTTGATGATGTAATAGAAGAGATACTTGAAGATGCAAAGAAACTCTACCCTGTAGATGAGAGCAGGATTTACAGCTGCGGTTTTTCATACGGCGGTTTTATGAGCAACTACCTTGGCAATTTAAGACCGGATCTTTTTGCTGCGGTAGCTCCCTGCGGAGCACCAATTTCAGACGGATACTGTGAAAATGCGGTAGGACCTGAGCCTCAGCCTCCTTTTGACGGAAAATCAAGAGCAAAGGAAAAAGGCGTATATATGCCTGTTATGAACGTAGCAGGAAACCTTGACGGCTTCAGATTCCCTATGTACGATTTTAAGGCACCTGACATCCCGTCTCTTAAGTACAACAAACAGACGCTGGTAGACGGCATCAACCACTGGGCAGATGTAAATGATGCCAGGAAGATAACGGTGGAAGAAGTTGACGCCGTAAAGGGAAATATGGAGTATTGCGAAGCTGCAAGAGCCATGGGCTACCCGCTTCCAAACGATTGCTTTGAAACGGTTGTGGCAGACGGCGTTACAAATTACATCGCTAACTTTAAAAGCAGCGACGGAGTTGTACGTATGAAGGTAATGTGCGAGATGAATATGCCGCACTGGCCTACTCCTGAAATGAGCAGACAGATTTTTGAGTTCTTCTCTCATTTCTCAAGAAATAAGGAAACACTTGAAAGTGTATATACAAAGTAGTTAGAGTTTTTTCCTCAAAAAAAGCGACAAAAAAGGGAATCCAATCGGGTTCCCTTTTTTGATACTCTGATCTGTATAATCTATGCGTTGATTAAGCAAGCTTGTCGCCTTTTTCTTTAACTGTAAAATAAGCCATTTTCTCATCAAGAGTCTCTGCAAGACCTCTAAGGTCTTTTGCTGCCTCTGCTATAAGACTGAATGTGGCGTTAAGCTCTTCCATAGAAGCGTTTGTTTCCTGAGTTGAGGAAGCATTCTGCTGTGAAATTGCAGAAAGCTCGGAAATAATGTCGATAAAGCTTGTCTTAAGTGCTCCGAGAGCCTCAATCTTGCCTGCGATATCTTTTGTTGACTGCTCAACATTATTTACATTAAACACTACCTCATCCATATCAGCCTGAGCCTTTGAAAGCTGAGCATTCTGACCGTTGATATCATCACTGAGCTTTTCGATTGTCTCTACGCTCTTTTCTGAATCGGCTACAAGTGCCTCTACTATCTGGTTGATAGAAACAGCAGCCTGCTTGCTCTGCTCTGCAAGAGAACCGATCTCGGTAGCTACTACAGAGAAGCCTTTTCCGTGCTCGCCTGCTCTTGCTGCCTCTATTGAAGCGTTAAGAGAAAGGAGATTGGTCTGTGAAGCAATGTTAGCGATAATGCTTGAAGCTTCAGCAATATTTTTAACAGAAACATTTGTCTGACGGATCTGAGTGCTGATCTCGTCCATGGAACTCATAACATTTTCATTCTTATTTACAAGCTCTGCAAGTGTATCTACAGTGTTGTTAGCGCCTGAAAGCATAACATTTGCGGCAGATGAAAGCTCTTCGATGCTTGTTGTGATCTCATCGATGCTTTGACCCATCTCTTCGGTGTTGTTCATTGAATCCTCAACACTTTCTGCCTGTGAAACAGCGCCTTTACTGATATCTTCAACAGCTTTTGTTACCTGATCGGCCACATTTGAAGCTGTGCTTGCTGAATCTGAAAGCTTTTCGCCTGACTTTGCTACGTCTGCTGAAAGCTGTTTGGTAGCTACTATAACATCCTGAAGTTTATCTCTTACCTCAGCAGAAGTTTCTGCGATGATACCAAGCTCATCTTTACGGTTCCAGGTGTTTTCAGGTATGTAAAATGAAAGCTGACCTTTTTCAAGCTCCTTAAGTCCGCCTACGATATCTTTCATGGAACGGGTTGAAGTAGAAATGAGGTAACGCGCAATTCCAAAGTTAAAGAAGAAGAAACCGATATAAAGGATTATCATAACGATTCCGGCCTTCTTAAGATTGTTAGTTACAACGTCTGTTTCACGTCCTGAAAAAAGCATGCCTACGACAGTACCGTCTGAATTCTTAAGAGGAAGATAGTAAGCGTACCAGTTCTTTCCGCCGATCTTAAAGTTCTTTGCAAGGTACTCTTCGCCGCCCTTTAATACTTTTTCGATAACTGCGTCGGAAGCCTTTGTGCCTTCCATCTTTTTACCTGTTGAGGCATCAACCATCGATGTTACATAACGTGTATCACCGTAGAAAACGGTAAAATGGATACCTGTTCTTTCGTGAAGTGAATCCACCTGAGGAGCAAATTTGTTGTAAAATACGGTTCCTGCTTTATAGAGCTCGCCGTTATCGGCCATTTCCCAGTCGCCGTAAAACTGATTATTGATATTGTCATCAAGCATAATGGCTGCAGCATGTAATTCCTCTGAGAAGGAATTAAAATAAGCTGTCTGGATGTGGTTAAAACCAATAACTGCAATGGCAGCAGACATAATAAGTGCTAATGCAGATGCAATCAGGATGATGGTCCTGACCATGTTTCTGTTTCTTTTCATTTTTTGATCCTTTCGTAAACTTAAACAAACACACTAAAATACTTATTCTCAAAAAAATAGCAAAGTATTGTTTTAATACTTTGCTATCATATTAAGCTTGCGAATTATAACCCGCGTGTAACCAACCTGTCAATAGGCTTTGCTATATGTTCACAAAATGTTTACAAGTTTTAAACGTTTGCTTACATCTTCTTTTCAGAATCTGCGCGTATGAAAACGTTTTTTTGTTTAGAGGGGTGCAAATATCCAATAATGTTTACGCGAACCGGTTCATATTATTTAGCTTTTTTTCTTTTCTTTTAAATACTGTAAAAGGAGTAATAGAGATCCAAAAACAAGAAGGATGGCACCTACTCCCGAAAGCATTGCTTCGTAGCCAAAGGAGGTAACGAAAAAGCTGCCTATCATAGGGGAAAATGCGTGGCCTATATTCATACCGATCTGGATGGTACTTGTGGCTACACCTGACTGACTTTTATCAAGCTTTTTGATGGTGTGTGCCTGGAGCGAAGGGGTTCCTGCGCCCTGGCCAAATGCCATAAGGATCGAAGCTGCTATCATCATAGGAAGGCTGTATGCAAAGCCTATCATCACAATACTTACGGAGCCAAGGATAATGGCGGGGATAACTATCTTATAGACACCAAACTTATCCATAAATTTACCGGTAAATGGTCTCATGACAACCATAGCCGCAGAATATACGGTAAAGAAAAGGGCAATGCCTGCGATATTTCTTTCATCTGCGATTATCTTAAGGTATGTAAGTATCATGGAACTGCAGGCTGCAAAAAGCACGGCAAGCAGCATGAAAATAGTGTAGTCCCAGGCAAATATGCTGTTTAAGGTAAGCTTCTTTTTAGGCCTTGCTTCATTTTGAACTTCGTTTGCTTTTGGCATGGCAAAAAGAAGAAGGAAAGCAGCAAGAGCACATGCGCCTGCGGCATAAAATACCGAGTAAAAGCCGAAGGTTTTTTCAAGGGAAAGTGAAACCGCAGGACCGAGGGCCTGTGCAAGGATATTGGCAAGACCTGCATAACCAAGACCTTCACCGAGTCTTTCTTTTGCTATAAATCCGCTTGAATAAGCCACAACAGTGACATTTATTATCGAAAAGAATATTCCTGTTACAAGCCTTAAAAAGATAAGCATAGGTATGGAAGTACAAAAAGCGTGTAAAAACAGGAAAACGGCATAGCATACAGAACTTACGGAAAGGATGACCTTCTTTGGAAGGTAATCAGAAATTACGCCTGCAACAGGGCAGACAAAAAGAGCCGCAAGTGACATAAGACCTGCTATGGATGAGGCAACAGTAAGTTTTGCCCCAAGCGACATTGCAAAATCAGCAACCAGAGGGAAGGTCATCTGACCTGCCGTGGCGTTGAAAACATTGACGATGATCAGCATTATAAAGGGCATCGTCCATAAACGAACTTTGTTTTTTTCATTCATCTTTTTAATCCTCTTTTTTCTTTATTTTAAACCTTTACCATTGTAAACGATTGAAGCATGAAAGTAAATACAAAATGAAACACATGTGTCACAATAATGTACACACTTTTTGTGCCCATGTTTACATAATCACAATAATAGCTGATTTTATTTATAGTTTGCGAATTTTGCGAGGCCTATAATTATGTTAATGATTTAAAAACGGAGGAAGGTTAAAATGAGTTTTGAAAAGATCGATAAGTTTGAAACACTAAAGGACGGCGGTATCGTATACGAGCTTGACCTTATGGGCTACAGGGGAGTTTACTATGTTCCGGCATCGGATATGCAGATAAACCTTATCAACTACGGGTTTACAGCTCCTGCATTTGTGGTATTTCCGGAAAAGTCTCTTTCTATGGATGAAGCAAAAGATTACGCTGAAAACTGCGGTCTTGCTAATCTTGCAAGGGAGCAGGGCAGCGGACTTTTATTCATGAACCCAAAGAACGGGGAGACATGGGAAAATGAGGATGAGGGTGCATATCTTGCGGCGGCAAAAAGCTACGGTATCGCTCAGAGTAATTTCAGAGACGGCCTTGCCATAATGGAAAAGCCGGGATGTCCTGATGAGAGGTCATATTCCCTTCTTGGAAGCTGCGTTCGTATGTATGTGTACGCTATAGGAAGCGGAGCTGATTATATTTCTTCCCATGCGCTTCGCGAGTTTAAAGGAGATGTATCTCTTGGCGACCTTGGGCTTGCAGACCTTACCATGGTATGCTGTACTCTCGTAAAAGGTAATAAGATACCAAAACCTGAAAAGTGCGACATACGTGTTATTTCGGTTGGAAACAGCGATGAATATAATAAGCCTTTAAAGGAAAACCTGGGAGGATTTACAAAAGAAGAGACTGTAGATTATAAGAGAGATTTCCTTAAAGAAGCCGGAGCCTATAGACGCTGGGGCGGCAAGATCGTTAAGGCCTATAACTACGAGTCAGAGGGCATTATCGCAAAGCCCGGCTCCTGTATGGTACCTGTTTCTGATGATAACGAGTTTTTTACAAATAAGTTTGGACCATTTGGGCCAAAGGAGCACAAAGTGGGTTATTATGTATTCTACGATGAGAAGCTTGACGTTAAGAATACACCTGTGCCTCTTGTACTGGTATTTCACGGCGGCGGTGACTCTGCGCTTGCTACGGCAACTATAGCCGAGTGGCCTGAGATAGGACAAAAAGACGGCTTTATTACCTGCGCTGTGGAGATGCATCTTAAGGTATCTGCAAGAGAAGTTCTTTCTGTGATAGAGCACCTTGCAGGCATTTACAACATTGACAGGACAAGAATCTACGCTACAGGCTTTTCTATGGGCGGTATCAAGAGCTGGGATCTGTTTAAGGAGTGCCCGGATACATTTGCGGCGGTAGCACCTATGGATGCCATAACTTTCCCTGAAAGCAACTGCTTTGGCGGGGACGTTCCTTCCGAAAGGATCAATAAAGATACGCTCCTTCCTGTATTTTATATTGGCGGAGCAAGTTCGCCTCTTATCGAGCTTCCCGTGCAAAATGAAAGAGCATTAAAGATGCTGCAATACGTGGGAGGCGTAAATAAGCTTAAAAAGAGCTTTGATATAGGAGATGACAAAACAAAGTGGGAAGATCCGTATATCGGCACTAAGGGCGATAAGGTAGAGACCTTTAGCGACCCTGATTTCCCTGACAGCGTATACACCCTTCATTCTTACGAAAGTACAGACGGAAAAGTATATACCGGCTTTATGACAGTAACAAACCATGCCCACGAACTTCGTATCTTTACCTGCCGCAAGGCCTGGGATTTCATAAAGAAATACAGAAGAAATGCGGATGGACAGATCGAGATAATTGAATAATTAGCATTTAACATACACATGTACCAGGTACGTATGTCATATTTTTACATATGTACCTGGTACATGTGTTATGGAGTATTTATCAAATTTTATATCTTGATTCTTTATAGTAGTCAGACGGTGTTTGCCCCGTTATTTTCTTAAATAACTTAGAAAAGTAGTATCTATCCTCAATGCCTACAAGATAAGCTATTTCGGAAAAGGGTAATTCAGTGGTGGCTATAAGTTGCTTGGCATTGGATATCCGCAAAAAGTTTATATAAGCAAAAATAGGAGAGCCTGTCTTTGCGGCAAACACTCTGTTGATATAATCAAAGTTTATTTCAAAGATCTCTGCTATATCCTGACTTGTTACATGCTGCGAATAATTTGAGTTTAAGTAGGCCAGTATTTTCTCAACTATAGCTTCTGATTTATTTATCTTACTTTTGCTTAGATTGTTCTCAGAAAGCAAATATTCATGTGCCATATCAAGAAGAAACAGATGCAGCTCGGTAGCGGTTTTTCGCTTGTAGTTTTCTTCTCTTGAGTTATAGTATTCGACAGCGGATGAAAGCCTTGTTCTAATGGTACTGTTACGAAGATGGAACAACTTAGGCACACAGGTCAGCGAGTCCGTTGGGTCCTGTTCATCGAGATTATAGCTTATAAGGCTCTTTTTTCTGTTTTCATTGAAGTCTTCAAGAGCTTTATTAGCATCGATAGCCGGTGAAATGCTGCTCTGGGTAAAGTGAGCGTAATAATACGAGCAGGTTGCTTTTTGATATCCTTCGTGAAAAAGTCCCGGCTCTAATATGAAAACATCACCGGCCTTAAGAGAGTATTCTTCGTTGTTTTCTCTTAAGTACATATTTCCTTCTGTTATAGCGTATAAAACATACTCGCCGATCGAGCGAGGAAAGTGTATCCAAGGGGTTGTATAGCGTATCTGTCCCATCATTCTTACTTTTGGTAATACATCTGCATCATAATAAAAGAGCATCGGTTAATCCTCCGTCCTGGCCCATATTGTAGAAAAATAGTGTACAGAAGGCACTGTTATTTCGTAAATCCTACCCTGGTCAGTATTATCGTTGATACTGTAATTTAAGCACTTTGCAGACAAAGTATCCTCGTCCGGCGTTGCAAAGAAAAATCCTTTTACGTTTCGATCGAGTCGTAACCTTATCATAAACTCTCCTGTATGTGTAGGCTCTTCTTTGGGCTCGTTCCATCTGTTGTTTATACCGACAAGGTTTATCATGTTAATGGTAATCATTGATGACGATTTTCTTATGATTGTCCAAACGGTATTTGAAGAGCCGTTTGATGAAAAGGACACGTTGTCTGAGATAAACACTATATCTTCATTTATGCCATCAGCAGCAGTTCTACTGATGTCAGAACCGGTGTCGTTATAAAGGAGTTCGTTGTACCTTACGAGATAATCGCAGTATTTTTGAACTTCTGTAGCAAAATCGTCAGAAATACTTGAATGATCGGCATAATAACTGTCGGAGAGTACGCATTTGTTTTCTCCTAACACAAGCTGTGTTCCGCCTGAAGCACAAATAGAAGCAAAGGCAAGTTTAAAGGATCGCTCAGCTGATTTTACGTCATTTTCTTTGAAAGCTTTTAAGTAAGCAGCAAGGATGACATTTTTTTTCGAATAGATCTTAGCCTCTCTTATGAGAGTGTAAAGATCGTAGTAGGTATCATTCGGCGGCCAAACTTCAATGTAAACCGAGTCCTGATCCGATCCGGAAACTGCCTCAACAGGCCAGTTGTTTACTGCATTAAAAATGACACCTCCTGAAGGATCTATACTTGAGACGGCCGCAGCTGAATGATCTATGAGTGTGGGGAAATGTTCTGAAAGATCAACAGCATTTCCGTTAAAGTCTCTTACAAGTTTTGGAAACCCGTAAGTATCCATGTGAATGCCGGAAAAACCAAAGCCTATGGTTTTTTTAAATTCATTTACTATATGATCGCTCCAGCCGCTTTTGTCTGAAATATTCATATAATATAACCAACCGGCGAATGTCATGGGCTTCTTATCTAAGGTATACATAGCCCAATCCGGGTGCTTTTCAAATGTGCTTTTAGTGGCAGCATACACGGCACCATAAGCAAAAGGGCGAATACCAAGCTGCTTACACCTGTCTATTTTAGCTTTTATGGACGAAAGACTTGTGTTTCGACCCAAAGGATCTGTATAAGAATCCTGAGTACATATCAGGTCATCGTGTTTGTACATCCAGTCATAAAACTGAATTGCATTTATATGCAGATCTTTCATCCAATCTACATCTGCCGTGTCATCATCACTTTCAGAAAAATCTGATAAGAAACCGTATCTTACGATGTCTTTTTCTGATGAAACAACATCGAAGGCACCTTCTTCAAAGTGTGTGTCGTCTTTTATTATTATTCCGTAACCGCCGACAGGTAATGAGGAAATAGAATAAAAACGACCATTTACAGTAACTGTCGGAAAAAGCTGATCTTCAAGGTGCGATATCTGCAGCTTCGGCTGATTAAAATCTGAGTCGATGGTAAATTCTATTTGATCATGCTCTTTAAATTGAGCTTTGGTAAATTTCATAGTTATCCTTTCACGGCACCGCTTGTCAAACCGCCAACAACCATTTTTTTCTGGAAAATGATAAATAAAATGACTATTGGTATTAACGCAAGAAGAGAGGCGGCAAATACCCATTCCCATCTTGTGGCATGCTGTCCGTTTAATCTTTGTAGTAAAAGTGGAAAAGTGATCATACTTTCATTTGCACCTACAAGAACCTTTGCTGTAAAGTATTCTTCCCAAAATCCCTGAATGGCAAAGATTGACATGGTTCCTATCGCAGGTTTTGAAAGTGGAAGCATTATCTTAAAAAAGATAGTTGATCTGCTGCCTCCATCGAGTAATACTGATTCTGATAGCGATTCCGGAAGGGATCTGAAAAAGTTCCTAAGGAAAAATGTGTGGCCGCATACGTTTGTGGCTACATAGATCAGAATCAGGCCGGCTCTTGTGCCAACAAGACCGGTTTCTCCACCGAATATCTTAATTCCCTTTAAAACTAGGAATTGCGGGATTATATTAAGAAACCCCGGCATCATAAGAGTAAATAAATAAATTGCAAATATTTTGTCTCTGCCGGGAAACTCTATTTTGGCAAAGCCATAAGCGGAAAGCGTAGAGATGAACACAGCAATAACAACTGTTACTATTGTGTTTATAATGCTATTCCTTACAGCTGTACCAAACAGATCAAGCTCCAGCACATACTTGTATGCATCAAAGTTAAACTTTGATGGAAAGATCCTTGGTGGATAGGGTAAAACATAACTAAATTCCTCAAATGAGTTTGAAATCATAAACAAAAAAGGAATTGAAAATACAAATAATGCTCCAAGAAGGAAAATCCAAAGCAGAGCCTGACCAATATAAAAAGTAGCTTTTTTACCTTGCTTCATTAAATTAGCCCTCCTTTTCTACTGAATCAAGCTTAAATGTTTTATTAAGAACCAAAGTGAGGATCACTATGGAAACAGCGGATATTAGACCGACAGCTGACGCTTCGCCGAATTCAAATTTATTAAAGGCTTTATCATAAAGCAAATATTGAAGGGCTGAAGTTTTTCCGTTTGGATTTCCGCCTGTTAACATTAAAACCTGGATAAATACATTAAAAGAACCGATTATCATATTTACCATTACGTAGAAAGTTGTAGGCCTTAAACAAGGGATGGTAATATAAGCAAATGATTTCCAAAGTCCGGCTCCGTCAAGCTTAGCTGCCTCATAATAATCTGCAGGAATTCCCTGAAGAGCGGCAAGGTAGATCAGCATAGCCCATCCCATGTTTTTCCAGATGCCCATAAGCCAGATTGCGGCATTTCCTGACCATTCGCGAAGAAGCCAAGGAACATAGTCGTCTAAGATATGAAAAACATCTACAAGAAGGTAATTGATAAGACCTCTGTCAGAGTTGTTAAACATGTACTGAAATACAAGGCTTACTATTACCCATGATGTAATAACGGGAAGGTAAAAACCTACTCTGAAAATGCTTCCACCGTGTTTCAGATTGTTGATAAGGTAGGAGAATAACATGCCCCCAAGGATAATAAATGGAACAGTTACGATGGCATAAAGAATATTGTTCCTGTATGCATACCAAAAACGTGATCCGCCGGCAAGAACATTTTTGAAATTCTGAAGTCCAATGAATGTGATCTTGCCTTGAACTATCTGGTATTCGGAAAGAGAGATCCTGATCGTAAATACCATTGGATAAAGAATAAACAGGCCTACCAGGATAAGACCGGGTAAAATAAAAGGACATGCTGTAAGCCATCCTCGTAATCCCTTTTTAAGTTTTTTACTGTTAATTGCAGATTTATGCAACTTTTTTACCCCCGATTAAAGGTGAGCCGTGCATTCACCTTGCAGTGTAATCCACGGCCCACAAATAAAATTTTAACGTAACTCTTCGTCTATACGAGCAGCAGCACTGCTGAGGGCTGACTGTGGGTCGACTCCGTCAATAAAAATGCTTGTTACAGTTTCGCTCCAAATTTCCTGAATGGCTGTGTTGTTTGGAGATGGAATTCTTGCTTTTGCAGACTCAAGCTGTTTCATGTATACAGACCATACAGGATTACTTGTAATGGCTTCGTCATTTACAAGTGACTTGAGGATAGGAAGCTGACCTGATTTTAACATAGCAAGCTGAACGTCCTTGGAAGTCATGAACTTTGCAAATTCATAAGATACCTCAGGGTGTTTACCGGTAGCAAATACGGCAATATCTTCACCACCGACTACAGATGCGCTGTTTCCATTAAATGTTGGAATAGTAGAAGCGATGATACCTTTTGCTGCACAATCATCATATGAGCCAAAATACCAAGGACCTTCAAAGAACATTGCATATTCACTGTTGATCCCATCCCAGGCATCCACAGAACCGTCAATATCTCTAATGGTAAATATTTTTTCATCATGGAGCTCAATGATCTTCTTCATGGCATTAACACTGGCCTCGCTGTCGAGATATCCGGTAGCCTTTGTAAAACCGTCATCTGTAAGAGTGCCACCAAACAGCCAGAAATAAGGATACATATCCCAGTCACCGACACCTGAAACGTTAAGTGAGTATGAACCGCGATCTTTAGCGGCTGCTATGAATTCTTCCATAGTTGTCGGCGCACCGTTTATTCCAAGCTCTCCCATAATATTCGTATTGATAACAGCAGCCTTGCAGTTGGTATCAAGAGGAAGACCGTAATATTTTCCCTGATAAAGGTTGGTTGAAAGAGGTGCGTCCATATAGTCTTTTGCAAGATCTGAAAAATCCGAGTAATCGCTTAATGCAACAAGGCCACCCTGTTTAGCGTAGGCAGCAATGTTTGCGATATCCACTCTCGCAACATCAGGACTCATACCGGTACCAAATGAAGTTACGATCATCTGATGGAACTGACCTCCATCCTGACGAACTGCATCAATCTTAATGTTTGGATGCGATTTTTCCCACATAGGAAGAACTTCATTTTTTAACTGTGCTTCTTCAGCGTCCCCGTAAGTATGCCAAAAGGTAAGTGTGATCTCTTCATCTTTAACTGAAGAAGAGGACTCTGAACCGGTGGAACCTAAAGGCGCTTTTTCGTCTTCGGCCACTTTTTCAGCTGATTTAGAACATCCTGATAAGCAGGACATAATAAGTATTGCTACCATAAGTAGTGAAATTGCTTTTAAAATACTTTTTTTCATTTCATCTTCTCCTTGATTTAATTATATAGTTGCTCTATAGAAGCATCTATATAATAGGCCCGCCAGCCGTTTCTAGACAATGGATTAGAACGTCATCATTTGTATAATAGCGACATATAATGAAAAATAACTTGATAAGCAGTCTGACACAAAAGTGGTAGTTATTATACAAAAAATGTCGACTTTATAAATTTACTTTCATATAAAATCAGTATATCATAATTTACTGTAATTAGCGAGATTTAATACGCTTTTATGTATGGGTTTACAACTTCGACAGAGGTGGAAAAATTTTGCTAATTATTTGCACTATTGAACAAATTCAACAAAAACAGGAGGTAAAGTGAAAATGAAAAAAATGTTTAATAGCGTCATTTCGGTATTGTTTATTATTTCATTGGTTTTTGGATTTGCTCCTAATGTAAGGGCGTCTGTTACCAATGCAGTAGTAACGGATATTCTTGCTGACAAAGCAATGTATTCTCCGGGTGATATGGTTGAGTTTACTATTAAAGTAAATAACCCAAACAATTCAACATGGTGCGGAATCGTAAATGTCGATATATATCATTTGGAAAGAGTGATCGACACGGTTCAAAGCAGTGTTTCTGTTCCCGGAAATACAGAAACAAGTATTAATGTGGCTTGGACCACGCCAAGTACAGATTTTATGGGTTATCTGGTTAAGGCACATATCGGTGACGAGAGTGTAGCAACTGCTATTGATTGTTCATCTGATTTTTCGGCATATCCCAGATATGGATATGTTGCAGAATTTACTGATAATCCTGTTGCAGAAGAAACAATTGATGAATTATCAAAAAGATATCACATCAATGCATATCAGCTTTATGATTGGATGTGGAGACATGAGACACTGATAAAAAGAGAAAATGGAAGTGTTGCTTCTCATTGGAATGATCTTTTTAACAGATCTATCAGTACAGAAACAATTTTAGATTATATCAGTACAATCCATGAGAATAATGCCAATGCAATGGCTTATGTTATGTCATATGCCGCAAGAGAAGGATATGGCGATGTCGGAATTGATCCTTCTTACGGTTTGTTTACTGATATGAACCATTCATCGCAGCTTAACGTTGATTTTGGTAATAACAGTACATATCTGTGGCTTTTTAATCCGGCTAACACTGAGTGGCAGAATATAATGGTTGATCAGTATAAGGATGCCATTAATACATTTGGCTTTGATGGCTTACAAATGGATCAGATGGGCCAGCGTAATAATGTTTTCGACTATCGTGGTCGAAGAGTTTACCTTGAAGATACCTTTTCATCTTTGGTAAATCAGACAAAAAAAGAATTGACTGCCAACAATCCAAACAAAAATACTGTAACATTTAATATTGTTGACGGAACGGCTAATGGCTGGGCAATGGATAATGTTACTACAAAAGCAGATACAGATTTTGATTTTAGCGAGATATGGTGGTTATCAGATAGCTATAACGACATAAAAAATTATATTGAGCAGGTAAGAGATAATAATGGAGGCAAGGCGCTTGTTTTAGCTGCATATATGAACTACAGAGACCTTAGTGGAGATAAATATGAAGCTGAAAATGCATCTTTATCAAATGTATCTACCAATACGGATCACTATGGCTTTTCAGGAAGCGGTTTTGTTGATGGTTTTGAAGCAGTTGGAGACAGCATTACTTTTAACATAACAGCCCCGGAAGATGGTTTGTATTCATTTGATTTTACCTATGCTAATGCTGCAGTTCCTGCTGTTAGAAAAGTGTATGTAGACAATGTAATAGTTGATCAGGTTTCATTTGGTGTTAACAGCTCATGGGATACTTGGGCTTATGATGCCTCTTGCTCGGCATATCTAACACAAGGAAATCATAGCGTTAAGCTTTCATATGAAAATGACTGCTATGGAGCTATAAATGTTGATTGCCTGACTCTTGGCGAATTTGATGAAAACTCAATAAGACTTGCAGATGCTGCATTTGCTGCTTCAGGAGCACAGCATATTGAGCTTGGTGCTGACAAGGATGTTACAATGCTTGGACATGAATATTATCCGATGAAGGCTAAATCAGTTAGAAATTCGTTAAAAGAGGCTATGAAAAATCATTACGATTTTATAACTGCTTATGAGAACCTTCTTTTTTCTCCGGAAGTTAAATATGCAGATACCGGATTACAGTATCTTTCAATCAACGGTGAAAATATAAGCGGAAATGGTGAGAGTGGAACTATTTGGTATATTGGTAGACATACCGATGAATACAGCATTCTTCACCTTATCAACCTTTCATCAGAAAATGATAACATGTGGAGAAACACTACCGCTACGCCAACCGTTAAGAGTAATCTTGAGACAAGATATTATATTGATGATGATTTCAATATAGACGGAGTTTATCTTGCTTCTCCGGATTATGACAGTTGCCTGACAACAAGTCTTGATTTCAGCATTGGATATGATGGAAATCGCAAATACGTTGCTTTTACTGTGCCTAAACTTGAGTATTGGGATATGATCTATATTAAGAGATCTATAGAAAATATTACAGGCAAGTATGAGGCAGAAGCCGGAGTAAGATCCGGTGTATCTACAAATACAGATCACTACGGCTATACCGGAGCAGGATTTGTAGACGGTTTTGATAATGTAGGTGACAGCGTAGGCTTTACTATTGTAGTTCCGGAAGATGGAAAATACACTCTGTCATTTAGATATGCTAATTCCATAGGAGATGAGGCAACAAGGAGCATTATAGTAGATGGAAAGAAAGCAAAGAATTCTTATTTTGCGAATCTCTCTGATTGGAATACATGGGCAAATTCAGAAGTTGGAGTAGAACTGAAAAAGGGAGTTCACAGTATTGTTGTATATTATGGATACGAAAATCATGGGGCAATCAATCTTGATAGTCTTACATTAAAAGAAAATGAAGAGTCTGCAAGAAGTTTGTACATGAATAACTGGAACAATCTTGTGGCAATCTGGAAAGATACTTTTATTAATCAGGCTGCACCTACAAATAATGATGGACCTTCGTTATACGAGCTTAGGTATTATGATGGTAGTGTAAATGGAAATTATAATACTAATTTGATCAGAAATTACTCAACATTCCTTAAGGATACAACATCAGGAATTAAGTATACCAGCGCAAGCGAGTATACTTCGACAGGTTATTTTGATCAAAATGGAATTCTCATTAATGAATATGAAAAGTACGGTAATGAGAATATGCCAATATCACTTACTAAAAAGTATAATATGGTACCGGGAAAACAGTTTGTTATTGTAGAATATGACCTTTTGAATGAAGGAAATACTTCAAGATCATTTAGTATTCTTGATATGCTTCATGTTAATAACGAATTAGGAGGTCAAACGACAGCATCATATAATAATGGATTTAAATCAGTTTTAATTGATCTTCCGGGAAATGATGCAGCCTCAGTTGCACATGGAATCCTTTCGCAGGAATATGGTTTCTCTTATCAGGTTGCTGATGATACAATATCAAATATTTATAACGGTAAATGTTCGCCTTGGCATTTATTTAATAGCGACCGAGCTTTATATAATAATGGATATGTCAGCGCATCTGATGTTAGTACCGCGTATAGCGTCAATGTAACATTAGCACCTGGTGAGATGAAGAGAGTATATTTCTATCTTGCTGCAGGAAAAAACAACAGTGAGTTATCATTTGTTCTTGCCGAATTAACACAACATAATGGGGCTTATTGGGAGAACTTTACTTCAGGAAAATATGCTGATTGGCTAAATGAAGGAGAAATACTTGATGTTAACGATCAAGAGATAGTTGATGCATATAAGAGTATTTCTGTATTTATGAAGCAATCTATAGTTCCGGGTATCGGAAGCGATGGAAAAGTAAAATTTGCGGCATTCCCTGCCACAACAAATCCATCTGCTTACTCGTATAAAGTTTGGGCAAGAGATTCTGCAGTTACTGCTATGAGTATGGATGCAACCGGTCACCTTGAAGAAGCTGAACAATACTGGTATTGGCTTGCTGACAGGCAGATAGCCAATGATGAAGGTGGTTGGAAGAAACCTGGTACATTCTGGACATGTTATTGGATTTGGGATAACGGTCCTGTATCGTTTGTTGAACCGGAATATGATTCTATAGGCATGTTCCTTGTGGGGGCATACAGACATTATGAAAAATTAACCGGACAGGCAAAAGTGAACTTTTTAAACAACATCTGGCCGGCATATAAGAGAAGTGCAGATCTGGTTCTTCAGAATATTGGCTCAAATGGTTTTGGACTTCCTGATTGTAGTATTTGGGAAGAGCAGACGGAGTATAACTCATTTACTGAGGGATTATATGTGTCAGGTCTTGATGCAGCTCAGTATATGGCACAGGCTATGGGATATCAGGATATAGCTGATATGTATAATGGCGGGGCTTCCACTATCAGAACTGCCATAATGAGAGATGACACAGAGACTAACCCTGGTGAATGGAATGTAAGTGAACAGCGTTTTAACCGAGCAGTTAGCATGGATGGAACGCCTAATACTATATGTGATTCTTCATCTGATTGTATGATCGCATATGGTGTAGTTGATGCAGAGTCTTCACGAGCAAAGTCTCATATTGATAAGATAACTGAAAGAATCGGTCATGACACATATGGAGTGGCTAGATACGAAAATGATGGATTTTATCACAGGATGCCATGGGATCCGGGGGCTAATGAAGCTCTTGAGGATGAACCGTCTTGGCCACAAATGGCAATGTGGATTGGCATGTACGAAATTCAGTCAGGAAGTGAAGCAAATTATATCAATGCATATAACAGACTTAAGTGGTATGTAAATAGAACAGCTAAAGGATATATGCCACAGGGTGAGAATTTCTCGAACATTACCTTAAAACCTCATTTGAGCACAATGTGTGAGCCAATAACAGGAGCGGCATTCCTTATGACATCACTTGCATATGCCGGGAAGTTTGATATGCGAGTATACTCTCCGCAGGTAAATGCCGGAGCATATAAAAACATTTGTGTAAGTGGAGGATGTGCAGGTGATTGGGCTCAATGGGATAACATTCCTTATTACACTGACAGACTAGATGATGATTTACAGCTGGGCTCATACTCATACGACATTAAAAATGTTGCTGTAGCAAATGACAACTCTAATATTTATGTTAAGATTGATCTTGACGATTGGAAACTACCTGAATATATGAGTACAAGTAAGTTCGCAGTTCAAGTATACTCTGATGGAGGAAATAATGGTAGCAATATAAGCATTAGCGGTAATGCCATGGATCATAGTATGAATTACATGCTCATGAGAAGCAACGATAGCGATGATTATGTTCGTTACATATATTCGAATGGAATGTGGAATGCTGAAGGAATGGTAAACAACGCTATAGCTCCGCAATGGGAGGTAAATTCCGGAAGAATAGAACTTGTAATTCCTTGTGCGGCAATTAATAATGATTGTTCAATTAACAACTGGAATAACTTAAGAGTTGTTATTTCACAATATTCAAATGGTGATTGGGTTGAAGCTGATGACTTTAACCTTCATTATCGAATGACCGGATGGAATATGGAATGGCTTAAAGGGAATTTCCAGTAACAACTATTTTTTTTCACTTCAGGAGACTATTCTCCTGAAGTGAATATTTTGTAATACCTGTGGAACTGGTGCATAAAACAGATGAGTCAGACAGGGGGCAGATTATAAAATTTTAGGTTCCATATCTCAAATATTGGAGTATAATTTGGATCGACCTATAACTTTATTTTGAGAGGAAAACAGTATGAGAAAGACTGACTGGTGGAAAGACGCCGTTATTTATCAGATATATCCTAAGAGCTTTTGTGACAGCGATGGAGACGGTATTGGAGATATTAAAGGAATAATCAGTAAACTTGATTATCTGGAAAAGCTTGGTATTGATGCAATCTGGCTTTGCCCTATTTTTAAATCTCCTCAGGCGGACAACGGATATGATATCTCTGACTATACGGATATAGATCCGATGTTTGGAGATATGGCAGACATGGAAAAGCTAATTAAGGAAGCAAAGGAAAGAAACATAGGGATTATTTTAGATATGGTCCTTAATCATTCCTCAGATGAACACCCTTGGTTTAAAGAAGCTAAAAAAAGCAGAGATAATAAATTCCATGATTATTATGTGTGGAGAGATAACAAGGATGGCCAGCTTCCTAACGATATGAGAGCCACGTTTGGCGGTCCTGCATGGACCTACGTACCCGAGGTGGACCGGTTCTATTTTCATCAATTTGCGATAGCTCAGCCTGACTTAAACTGGGATAATCCTGAACTACGTGAAGAGTTGTATAGAATAATGAATTTCTGGATAGAAAAAGGTGTATGCGGATTTAGGTTCGATGTCATTGATCAGGTAGCTAAAGAACCTGATAATAAGGTTACGGCAAATGGTGCGAACCTTCATGACTATCTCAGAGAAATGAATCTTAAAACTTTTCATGGAAAAAATCTTGTTACAGTGGGAGAAACCTGGAGCGCTACAACGGATACAGCTAAGCTTTTTAGCAATCCGGACGGAAGCGAATTTTCCATGGTTTTTCAGTTTGAACATATTTTGCTGGATCAGATTCCGGGAAAAGAAAAATGGGACCTTGCGCCGCTTAAACTAACTGAATTGAAGAAGGTTATGAATAAGTGGCAGACCGAGTTGTATGGAAAGGGATGGAACAGCCTGTTTTGGAACAATCATGACCTGCCTAGGATAGTTTCCAGGTGGGGAAATGACTCTGATGAGTTTAGAGAAGTTTCGGCAAAAATGCTTGCAACAATTCTTTACGGAATGCAAGGAACTCCGTACATATACCAGGGCGAAGAGCTGGGTATGACAAATGCAGATCTTGATATAAAAGATTGCAAAGACATTGAGACTCTGAATATGTATGCTGAAAGACTGGAAAAGGGCTATGATGTCGAAGATGTTATGACATCTATCCATGCAAGAGGAAGAGATAACGCAAGGACTCCGATGCAGTGGAACGATACCGAAAATTCCGGATTTACAACCGGAGAACCATGGCTTAAAGTTAATGATAATTACAAGCATATAAACGCTCTTGATGAAGATGTAGACCAAAACTCTGTGCTTAACTATTACAGAGCTTTGATAAAGCTGCGAAAGAAATACGATGTTTTTAAAGACGGAAGATATGTTGACCTTTTACCTACTGATGAGAGAGTTTATGCTTATGAACGAAAAGGTGAAAAGTATACGCTTACGGTCGTTTGCAATTTTACAAAGGAAAACGACGTGCCTGTAAATATATCAATTCCCGACAAAGACAAGCTTATAATTTCAAATTATTGTGATGCGGGAGATGATAAACTACTTAGACCATTCGAGAGCAGGATGTATATGAGTATTATGTGAGCACATATGTACCGGTACCTGTGTCATCGTTTGACACAGGTATCTGTTTTTTTATTGCATGAAGCTTTATTTGGAAACTTTATGGAAGTTAATTGGAAGTTTATAACTTGACGCAGACATAATACTTTGTTATAATAATCTCGCAGCAATTACAGTAATCAATGCTAAAATAAGGATTTGCGGGCAGGAGGGTTATAATATGACAGTTGATGAAATGGTAGAATTAAAGAAGAAAAATGGATACTCCCTTGAGTATATATCCGAAAAGTCCGGTGTTCCTTTAAGTACAGTACAAAAAGTTTTCAGCGGGATCACTCCTACTCCGAGGCGTAGTACTCTCGAGGCTCTAAGTAAAGCCTTTTCAGGAGTATATAGTACAGGAGATCCAGCGAGACGATCTCTGATGCTAAATGAAACCACAACTCCTTATGGAAACGTAAGCGGCACAAGTGCTTTAGATCTTTCAGGTACCGGTAAAACTCTTGACGATTACCTTGCCTTGCCTGATGATATCAGAGCCGAGATGATAGACGGTGTGTTTTACCTGATGTCAGCGCCTACTACCTTTCACCAGATAATCGGCTTGGAATTGGCGCAGATTTTTAATGATTATATATCAAAAAACACCGGATCTTGTATGGCTTTTATAGCTCCAACAGATGTTCAGCTTGACTGTGACGATAAAACCATGGTACAGCCTGACGTGTTTGTGGTCTGTGATAGAGATAAGATCAACAAAGCTCGTATTTACGGTGCTCCCGATCTTATAGTAGAAGTACTTTCCGAATCAAACTGGTACCACGATGTCTTCAGAAAGAAAGCTAAGTACCAAAAAGCGGGTGTGCGCGAGTATTGGGTCGTTATGCCTGAACAAAAGCTGATCCAGGTATACAATTTCGAGGTTTCAGATACATATACGGAATATACCTTTGACGATGTGATCCCGGTAAATATCTGGGACGGAAAATGCAAGGTGGACT
>JAEEGF010508466.1_pt1 | contig 67208 bp, 58 predicted proteins | sample 9134171 | NCBI WGS metagenome assembly JAEEGF01 (sample SAMN16246542, study PRJNA631951) | gut metagenome | biome: gut microbiome; feature: rumen; material: AP-attached | host: Bos | place: Iran: Karaj | collected 2018-10 | reverse complement strand
CCCCACTGCATGTATACGCGCTGCAGGGCATCGGTGTTGTCGCTCACCCAGAACTCGTCGAAGTAGGGCATGAGGCCGTAGTTGGCACGGCCGCCGCCGCTTGCACAGCACTGTATCACCAGGTCGGGATACTTGGCGCGAATGCGCTGCAGCGTCTTGATGAGTCCGTTGTGGTAGTCTATGGAGATGTTGTTCTGCTTGTTTTTGGGCAGGTATGTGGAGCCATAGTTCTGCACTGGGGCGTTGGCGTCCCACTTGATGTAGGCAATGTCGGGATACTGCGTCATCAGGTTGTCTACGATGCCGAAGACGAAGTCCTGCACCTTGGGGTTGGTCATGTCGAGCACGAGCTGGGTGCCGCCGCGCCCCAGTCGCAGCTCCCGGCCCTTGCGCTGCAGCACCCAGTCGGGATGCTGCTCATAGAGTTCGCTGGTGGTGTTGGTCATCTCCGGCTCTATCCAGATGCCGAACTTGATGTGGCGCTGGCGGGCAGCGTCGGTGAGTGCCTTGATGCCGCCGGGCAGTTTCTTCTCGTCCACCACCCAGTCACCCAGTGAGGAGTCGTCCTTGATGCGCTGGTACTTGCGGCCGAACCAGCCGTCGTCCATGACAAAGAGCTCGCCGCCAAACTGTGCTATGTCGTCCATCATCTTGATGATTTTCTCCTCGGTGATGTCGAGGTAGATGCCTTCCCACGAGTTGAGCAGTATGTCGCCCGTCTTCATGCCACGGTGCAGCATGCCTTCGTGTCGAGCCCAGTTGTGGAAGTTGCGGCTCGCTCCCCCCATGCCCTCGCGGCTGTAGGTCATGGCGAGGTGGGGTGTGGCAAACACCTCTTTCGGCTCCAGCACATACTCGCTCTGGTTGGGGTCGATGCCAGCATAGATGTGGTGCTCCTTGTGGCTGATGGTGTTCATGCGCAGCTCATAGTTGCCGCTCCAGCACAGCGCCATGCCTATGGTGCGGCCAGTCTGCTCTTGCGGGCGTCCGTCGAGTGAGAGCATAATCTCCGGGGCGTCGAGGTGTGAGTTGCGGGTGCCGTCGGTGTTGCGTATGGTCTTCATGCCCAGTGTGAGGGGCTCTGAGGTGGGCTCGGTCTCAGCCGCCCAGTTGCCGTGCAGGTGTGTCACCCAGACCTCTCCCTGTCGCAGGGTGAGATGGCCGCTGTCGAAGCGCTTCAGCGTGATGGCCTTCTTCTCTTGGTGTGTAATCTCTGTCCATGTCTCAATGATGTCTACCTGTTTGTAGGCTTTGTAGTAGACCTTCACCGTGAGGGGCTGCAGTTTGTCGCACATCGTAAACACATATATGCGTGCGCGGGCCTCGTCGCGGCTCTCGTAGCCGGTTACCTGCAGCTCCAGGTTCAGGTCGCCGTCGCAGTGTTCCACGGCCAGTGCCGGTGTGTGCACGGCGTCGACGGTGCCGAAGGCGGGCAGTGCATGGAAATTGAAGGCGGCGCCGGCATCGCGCAGCTGTGCGGCGGTGGCGCTCTTCTCGCCGTAGAATGTCTGTCGCAGGTCGCTACCCTCTGTGGCACTGAGCAGCAGTTGGGTGTTAGGGGTCTCGATGGCTACTTCGCCTTGCCATGCCCATGCTGGCGTCATGCTGCCAGAAAGGAGTATCAAGGCTCCAAGAATAGAATGTTTCATAAGTGTAATTAGTTATTAATAGTAGTTGACAAGCTTTGTGTATGTCCTATTCTGTTTTTTGGAACTGTTTCTTTCGCAGCTCAAAGGAGTCGGTGAGATATTTCTCGCGCACAATGCGGTTGGAGGCCAGTTCTTCGGGTGTGCCCTGGAACAGGATGCGGCCCTCGAAGAGCAGGTAGGCGCGGTCGGTGATGGCCAGCGTCTCGTCAACATTATGGTCGGTGATGAGGATGCCAATGTTGTGATCCTTCAGCTTCCACACTATCTGCTGAATGTCCTCCACGGCAATGGGGTCGACGCCTGCAAAGGGCTCGTCGAGCATGATGAACTTCGGCTCAATGGCCAGGCACCGGGCAATCTCCGTGCGTCGGCGCTCACCGCCGCTCAGCTGGTCGCCCTTGCTCTTGCGCACCTTCTCTAAGCGGAACTCACTGATGAGGCTCTCTAACTTGGCCTGCCGGTAGGCTTTGGGGCGCCCCGTCATCTCCAATACCGAGAGGATATTGTCTTCTACCGACATCTTGCGAAACACCGACGGCTCCTGGGCCAGATAGCCTATGCCGGCACGGGCGCGCTTGTAGACGGGATATTTGGTCACCTCCTTGTCGCCTAAGTAGATATGGCCGCCATTGGGTATGACCAGGCCCGTGGTCATATAGAACGACGTGGTCTTGCCGGCACCATTGGGGCCTAACAGTCCCACAATCTCGCCCTGCTTCACGTTGAAGCTCACGTTGTTCACCACCGTGCGCTTGCCATAGCGCTTCACCAGGCCCTCGCTGCGCAGCACGATGCTCTCCTCGGCTTCCTGCTCCTCGTCTGAAGGCATGGCGGCCTGCTCGCCCGTGCCATCAGCAGCCTGCTCCTCTGCGTCGTTGGCAGTCTGCTCAGCAATGGTGGGCGTACTTATCTCAACAAAATCTTTCTCGTCCGTCATAACAGTCCTTAATAATAAGCTGGCAAATCGTTGCCTCTGTTGTGTTTCAATAAACCGCGGCAAAGGTACGCAAAACTTTTCAAAACCCGCCGTCTGCAAGCAGAGAGAAAGAGGCGTTTAATTTTTTTTAATATAAAAACGCTTGCCGTCACGATAATAATGTCTACCTTTGCACACTGATTATAAACGTGTCAAACTTGTATAACTATAACTGACATCATAATGAAAAGACAACTACTGACGGCAGTCATCGCCATGATGGCTGCCGCCGTCTGTGCACAACAGGACAATGTGTTCACCGTCGACGCACAACTGCGCACGCGTGGCGAACATAATAATGGTGCCATTATTCCTATTTCGGAAGGTGAGCAGAGTGCCAACTTCATCAACGAGCGTGCGCGCCTGTCGTTTGGCTTCAGGCGCGACAACCTGCAGCTGAAGGCATCGGTGCAGCACACCGGCCTTTGGGGGCAAGATGGCATGAAAGATGCCAACGGACGCGCCACCATGAATGAGGCGTGGGCGAAGATGACTTTCGGCGATGCTTTCTTCGCAAAGTTAGGACGCCAGCAGCTGTCCTACGACGACGAGCGCATATTGGGTGCCTCCGACTGGAACGTGAACGGTAACTGGCACGACGCCCTAAAGTTGGGATACGAAGACCTGCACAACCAAGTGCATGTCATTGTGGCCATGAACCAGACCGCTGAGAACAACCGTGGCGACTACTACAACGGCCCCATGCCCTACAAAAACATGCAGGCGCTGTGGTATCACTACCAGTCGCAGATGCTGCCCTTGGGCTTCTCGGTGCTGGCGATGAACATAGGCCGCGAGCTGGGCGCTACTGGCCATGGTCGCACCTGGTACATGCAGACGGTGGGCGCCGACTTCAGCTTCCAGCCCCTGAACTGGGGCGTGCATGCCGCCGGCTACTACCAGAGAGGCACCAATACCGACGGTCGCGATGTGCAGGCATGGATGGCCACGGGCAGGATTGACTACAATGTGGCACCGGTGCTTGGGCTGTATGTGGGCTTCGACTATCTGAGCGGCAACAAAGGCATAGAGAAAGTGGGGGCCTTCAACGCCCTTTATGGCACACACCATAAGTTCTACGGAGCCATGGACATCTTCCCCGGACAGGCGTACTGCGGACTGATGGACTTTCAGGGTGGTGTGAGGTCGCGTATCAGCAATGCCGTGAGCCTGCGGGCAGATTACCATTATTTCATGGCGGCTGAAGATGTCCGCGGCTACGAGAGGCCCCTGGGACATGAGGTGGACCTGCAGTTCACGGCAAGGCTGATGAAGGATGTCACCCTGACGGGAGGCTACTCCTTCCTGTTGTCAGAGCCCGCCATGGACTATGTGAAGGGCGGCGACCACGAAGCCTGGCAAGACTGGGCGTGGCTGCAGCTGAACATTTCGCCGCGCATCTTCTCAGCGAAATGGTAGCCCGTATACAACGGACTCTATTCGCAACGCCAACGGCGGACTGACTCTTTTTGCAGCGGACAACAGCGGACTATGTTTGCAGTGGACTGAATCTTTTTTGCAGCGGACAACAGCGGACTGACTCTTTTTGCAGCGGACAACAGCGGACTGACTCTTTTTTGTAGCAGACAACAACGGACTGACTCTGTTTGCAACGGACAACAGCGGACTGACTCTGTTTGCAGCGGACAACAACGGACTGACTCTGTTTGCAGCGGACAACAGCGGACTCTGTTTGCAGCGGACAACAGCGGACTGACTCTTTTTGCAGCGGACAACAGCGGACTGACTCTTTTTGCAGCGGACAACAGCGGACTGACTCTCTTTTACAGCGGACAACAGCGGACTCTGTTTGCAGCGGACAACAGCGGACAGATTCTCTTTTGCAGCGGACAACAGCGGACTGACTCTTTTTTGCAGCGGACAACAGCGGACTGACTCTTTTTTGCAGCGGACAACAGCGGACTGACTCTTTTTTGCAGCGGACAACAGCGGACTGACTCTGTTTAGCAGCGGACAACAGCGGCCTGACTCTGTTTGCAGCGGACAACAGCGGACAACAGCGGACAACAGCGGACAACTGCTCTAAGGGTGACGTAAGCTCTCCCCACCCCTGTCAGGGAAAGACTCGGATTGTGGCTTAGCCACATAAGTCCGTTGTTGTCCGCTGCCATATATAATTGTTGTGGCGTAGCCAAATGAGTCCGTTGTTGTTCGCTGCTATATACATTTGTTGCGTCATAGCCACATAAGTCCGTTGTTGTCCGCTGCTATATATAATTGCTGCGGCGTAGCCAAATGAGTCCGTTGTTGTCCGCTGCTATATATATTTGTTGTGGCGTAGCCCAGCGTATATACAATGAGAGTCCGCCGACATTGATGCCGGCGGACTCTTTTCGATTCTTGCTTTGTTGAAGCCTCATCCCTGTAGGGATGTGAGGAGGCATTTACTTACGCAGACCGAGAGCCTTCACAATGGCGCGGTAGCGGGTAATGTCGGTTTCATAGAGATACTTCAGCATCTTGCGGCGGCGGCCAACGAGCTTGGTCAGCGAGCGTGCGGTGCCAAAGTCCTTGTGGTTCTCCTTCAGGTGCTCCGTGAGGTGCTTGATGCGATAGGTGAACAATGCAATCTGGCTCTCAGCCGAACCGGTGTCGGTAGCTGTCTTACCATACTGCGAGAAAATCTCTTGCTTCTTAGCTTGATCTAAATACATGGTTTGTTAATGATTAAAAAGTGTGTTGCTCATAACATCCTTCCACGGCTATCGTCCTTTAATCACAGGCGTTTCACTGTGTCGAATGCTCCGGGGTTTCCGAAAAGCGGGTGCAAAGGTACTGCTTTTATTTCATTTGGACAAGTTTTTTGTCCATTTTTTTTGTTTCTCCCCTTTTTTCGGTCGTGATTCAGCTTGTGGACCACGGTGTTGTTTCGTACGCTCAGCTATTGTGGCTTCACGTATTTTGCCAGTACTTGAGCCAGATGCTGTTGCCCCCGGTAGTTGAGGTGTATGGCATCACGATACATCTCTTTGCGCTCTCCCTCCTCCATGCCGTTGATAAGCATGACATGGGCCGAGTCAGCCCAGTGCAATATCTGTTGCCCCATGTCGTTATAGTGCCGACAGGCCAGCTCGCCGGTCTCGGCATGCAGATATACATACATGGGTATACCGAGCGAGTCGGCCATCAGTCTCAGGTTGTCAAAGCCTTTCACAAAGTGGAGCGACTTCTGCACCACTTGTCTGTCGGCAGCCTTCCGCTCGGGAGCAGCCTCCGGGTCGGCATATTGCTTGCCCCGTATCTTCTCCTTGATGCCCGGTATCAGGTATCGGTCCAAAGCCTCCCAGATAGCCAGCTTATATTGCTTTTCCGGATTGTCGGGCGACACGCCGACAAGGGGTTCGAAGGTCATGGCGTCGAAGGCATCGTGGCTGCTGAACACCAGCACCATGGCTTTGGCTCCGAAAGTGCCTTTCTCATGCAGGTACTCTACGCAGTTGTCAGGTCCCCAACTGCCACAGCTGATGTTCAGCATCTGCATGCCTGTTGTCTTTGAGAATAGCGTTGTTGCCAGCGAGTCGTGGTCGGTCCAGCTGCCCCCGAAGAGCACAGAGTCACCCAGTCCCAGCACTATTGTCCGTGTGGTGTCGGGCTCTTCGCTCCGTTGTGAGAACGAATTGGTGAGCAGCCGCCTGCCAAACCGGTGCCGTTCCTGGTTGGGCTGTGCTATATATTCATATCTGTCGTTGTTCTGGTAGAGCAGGGCATCGCCGAAGCCGAAGCAAATGCGAAGGAACACCTCTGCAAAGAGCGGCGGCACAATGATGTAATAAAGGATAATGATAATCGCCTTCTTCTTCATTATCGCAGTGTGCCAATCTGCATCACTTTCTTGGCCGTTTTCTTAGTGATGACACCATTGAGGAAGAATTCGGCAAATCCTTTGGAGTGGGTGTCGGTGCCACAGCAGTCGTACATGCCCTGCTTGAGCAGCCACTCCGCCTTGTGTTGCACCTCAGGCCCGTAGGCACCCGCCAGCGATGGCACGTTGAGCTGCAGCAGCACGCCACGCTCCTTCCACTTGCGATAGTCGGCAACGTTCATGTACTGATAGCGCTCGGGATGGGCCAGTATGGGCCGGAATCCATTCGCCTTTACCTGTTCCACCAGCTCCTTCATGTTCATGGGTGGAATATAGTAGGACGTTTCCACCAGCAGGTAGTCGCGCATCAGTGTAAGCATCGGCTTCCCGTTTCCGCTGAGTTTGCTTGCAAACGGCCCGTCCATCATGTTCTCGGCGGCCAGATGAAGGTTCACCGATCCTTGGTATTTGGATGCCACATGCTGGAACCGTTCTTCAAGCTTGTCGGGCTCGTTGGGATAGTCTTCCATGATGTGTGGCGTCATCCAGACGTCCTTTACCCCCTGCTCCTCCCACAGTTGCAGGATGTGCATGGTTTCTTCTATCCGCTGTACGCCGTCGTCGACACCGGGCAGCAGATGGCAGTGGCAGTCGCAGAAGCCCTCCAGGATTCCGCTATCATCCACGCGAACTTTATTTGATAATAACCACATGTGATGTGATGAGTAATAAATGAAATGGTGTTAATATGCTTGTTTGTCGTGAACAACGAGGCTCTTGAGCGTCATCCAGATGATGCGCAGGTCGAGCCAAATGCTCCAGTTCTCTATGTACCAGATGTCGCGGTGCACGCGTTCCTCCATCTGCCACAGCTCTTTGGTCTCACCGCGGAATCCCGTCACCTGTGCCCAGCCAGTGATGCCCGGTTTCACGAAGTGGCGCACCATATACGACCCTATGAGTTGCGAATACGTCTCTGTGTGCAGCAGCATGTGTGGCCGTGGCCCCACTATGCTCATGGTGCCCCTCAATACGTTCCAGAACTGTGGCAGCTCGTCAATGTTATATTTGCGCATAAAGCTGCCGAAGGGAAACTTTCTCGGGTCGTTCTCTGTGGCCTGTAGCTTGTCGGCCTCTACGTTGACGTGCATGGAGCGGAACTTATAGCACATGAAGTTTTTGCCGTTGATGCCCGTGCGCTCCTGGCGGAAAAACACTGGTCCGGGACTCTGCACTACAATGATGAGGGCAATGACAGGCAATAGCGGCAGACAGAGCAGAAGGATGATGAAGGACATGATGATGTCGAAGATGCGCTTCACCAGTCGGTTGACAATGTTCTCCAAGGGCATCTCGTGTGTGGTGTATACCTCCATGTCGTCGAAGAACTCCCGTTTCAGCGACATGTCTAAACGCTCTTCTGATGCGGGGATATAAAAGAAATGTATAAAATGGCGGTCGCAGTAGTCAGACAGCGTCCGCAGGTTCTCGCGTTCACGGCATGGCAAGCAGATATACACCTCGTCGCCTAAGTTCAGTTTCTTGTCGGCTTTGATATCTTCCATCAGCTTGAAGAACGAACCCAACTTTTTGATAACGGAAACACTGGCACTATTCCCTCCGTTTGTGATACCGCTCATCTCACCGTCGGCATAATAGCCCATGACATGGAATCCCAAGGTGGGGTTCTTGACCAGTTTGCCGTAGAGTGTCAGCAGCTCCGGGTCGTTGCCAATGAATGATACTGTGCGTGTGTTCATGCCAGCCCGCCGGAATCGCTTCACGGCATTGCGCTCAATGAGGCGCAGCACTATGAGTAAGAGCATCAGGCAGATGCCCAACAGCAATAGTATCTTGCCAACGGGCATGTATCTCTCCACCACTTTCATCACGATGTAGGCGACGATAGTCAGTGAGAAGGTGAGCTCGCACACCCTGCGCAGGATGTCACCGCCCGACACCAGTCGCAAGTGTATGATGGTGCTGAATCTCCACTGTGCCAGCAGCATGGCCATGTTGCACACCACCCAGAATACCTCTGTGGTGTCGCTGTTCCATTGGCTCATGGCGGGGTGTTTCCACCGGAACAGTGCCAGCAAAGCGTTGAGCAGCAGGATGTCGCCCACTACAACGATTCGCTTGATGAGCGTGTTGGTTTGGTTGTTTCGCCTAGTCATTCTTTTGTCTTTTCACTCCTCATTATTTACTTTTCGATGATTACTTCCTTGTCATCTTCTCTTTGATGATTCTGGCCACGAAGAGAGGGTTGCCCACAATGTACCTGCGCCACATGCGCTTGGGCTCTTTCAGCAGACGGTAGAGCCATTCCAACGAGTGCCGCTGCCACCACTGTGGTGCCCGCTTGGCCGTACCGGCATAGAAGTCGAACACTGCCCCAATGGTACCCACATGGCAGTGTATGTCTAATTCATTCCAGTGTTGCCACGTCCATTTCTCCTGCTTTGGGGCGGTCATGCCTATCCACAGTAAGTCGGGGTTGGCTTGGTTGATGGCTTCGATGATGGCGGCGTTGTCCTCGTCAGAGAATTCCGCCTTATAGGGAGGCGAATAGGTGGCTATTTCTATGTTAGGATAATCTTCAGCAGCCCGTTGCCGTATTTTTCCCAATACCTCCTCCGACGACCCCATGAACATCACTTTCTTTTTTAAGCCATCGCTAAGGTTATCGTTAACGGTGCCGTTCATCCTGTTCATTTCGAAAGCGAATAAGTCCCAGCCGGCTATTCGCTCTTTGGGTTGTGACTTAGCTTTCAGCCACTTACAGGCTTTCACGATGCTCGCCCCGTCGGGAATCAGATACTTCTTGTAGTTAAGATTCTCGTTGTCGTTAGCGTTCAGACTCTCAGCAAACATCTCATCCTTCTGCGCCACATTATACGAATGCGCATTGATGGTGTTGATGAGCACCTTGCCCTGGGGAATCTGTTCCAGCTCTTCCTTGGAGCATATAATATGTAGTTCAGACAGTCTGAGCATAAATCTTATTCAGTTTTTCAATATATTCTGCGGGGTTGAATCGAGAAGAAATGGTGTGACGGGCAGCTGCAGACAATCGCTGCACCAATGCGCTGTCGTGGAGCAATGCTGTTATTGCTTCAACGATGGAGTGGGAGTCTTTTACCTTTAGCAACAAACCATTGGACCCATTCTCCACATATTCGCCAATGCTTCCCACGTTGGTGGTTACGGGTACCAAGCCATAGCTCATACATTCCAACAACGATATAGGCAACCCCTCGTAGAGCGAAGGCAGCACAAACACCTGGCAGCGCCTGAGAAGTGCAGTCTTTTCCTCGCCGGCAACAATTCCTTCGTAGGAGAAACGGGAGCCTAACAACGCTTTGTATTTCTCAATATAGCCGTTAGCACCTTGTTCTGTGCCAGCAAAATGCAGCACGACATTCTGTCCTTTCAGTTCGTTCATGGCCTCATAGAGATAATCCATGCCTTTGTTTGGCTCAATCCTGCCCAAATAGAGCAAATGCAGTGTATTCCCGTCGTTAGGGTTATCGTTAGGGTTAAGGTTAGGGTTATCGTTAGGCACTTCGACGCAGTTGGGCAGTACGAAAACGTTTTTTGTGTGGTGTTCTTTCTGAATCAGCTCTTTCTCTTTGTTGCTCAACACAATAAACGGGCAATCCCAGCTGAACACCTTTTTCAAGAACCGTCGGATGATAAATGGTTTCTTTTCTTTGAAAAGATACAGTCCACCGTGCAGATGAATCACCATGCGTCTTCCCATCCTGTGAGCTGCCCTCATGAAAAAGAAGTCGCGTATGATGGAAAGCGCATCGAGTGGAAAATTATAGTGTATGATTCTGTCGTTAAAGTTGCGGTTGTCGTTCACCACCTCTTTCCATGCCCTGTAGTTGCGCCAAATCCTTAATATGCGTTTCATGGCGCCGTTCTCATCATCGCTTCTTCCCTGCAGGAAATGCTCGTATTCACATTCTTTGTTTCTGGAAATGATGAAGTTGGCGACAGCCGACACCCCGCTGACATTCTTCTTCAGGTCGAGCGAGGGAGCCACCATCAGCACCTGTTGTTTATTGTTGTCCATACAGCTGTCTGTCATTTTCCTTGATTTGCTCTTCTGTAAAGCGCATCTTGATGAGTTTGGCAGGTACGCCGCCAATGATAGAGTATGGAGGGAATGACTTTGTTACTACGGCTCCTGCGGCAATGACGCTGCCGTGCCCTATAGTCACACCTTTGAGTATCGTCACGTTAGCTCCGCACCACACATCATCGCCAATGACTACGGGGGCATCATTCTCGGGCAGCTTTTCGTCAGCCGTCACGTCGATGATGTATTTGCCTATCAGGTCTATGCGATGGTCACCTGTAATAATGGTAGGGTGGGGGCCGAAGATCACCTTCTTGCCAATGGTCAGAGGCGCTTCGGTACAGTAGAATGTGCTCCCCTTAGGTATGGATGTGCCGTCGCCTATTGACAGGTTGCTCAGACCCTTAATGTCTGACGACATTGGGCGCAGATACACCCCCTTGCCACAATGCTTCATCCCCTTTTTCCATACGGGGCTCCACATCTTATCCCACAGCCAGCTCGGTGCTAAGCTAATGTTTATCAATAGTTTGTATATATTCATTCTTCTTCCAGTTCGCTGTCATCATCTTCTCCTTCGTCTTCTTCATCATCATCTTCTTCCAATTCATCGTTCCTGTTCGAATTCAGGCAGAGTCCCAACAACATACAGTATCCCATACCCTTTCCCGACAGCCACGATGTGTCGGCCGTCTGTTCGATGACAAGGCAGAAGAATGTTATCAAGGCAATGCGGTAATAGCGCATGTCTTCAATCACGTTCATGGCGGCCAGTCTCCGCTTCCAGAAGATGCAGAAGAGTATGATGCCTACAATTCCATACTGTGCCAATGTGGGATAGAAGGCATCAGCTATAAACACATAGAAATGCGGTTGCAGTCCCCAGATGTTGCTCAGACCGTAGTCGTAATACAGTGGCGAATAATACTCTGCCGCACCCCAGGAGGCAAAGGTACCCATGCCTGGCCCAAACGGGAAATAGTCCCACAGTATTTGTACAGATGTCTTATAGGTCATTGGGCGAGCCAACGCTTCATTTGTCCATCCTGAAAAGTAGTACACATCAAACTTCTGCCATACCACGATGATGACGATTAACATCAGGACGGAAACCATGACTATCGTCTTGGCCGATTTGAAATTCAAGTGTTTCTTTACAAAGAATACCAAGGCAATGAAGCACACCACCTCACCCATGAACTTATATTTCGGTGCCAGCATTCCCGTCAGTACCAATGCTGCTGCAATCAGACTGTTGCGTTTTGTCTCCTCTGTAAACAGATAGTAGGCCATGCCCGTAGTAATGGCTAATTGTCCTAACACAGGGAACTCTCGTGAACTGTCAAGGGTTTCGGGGTGGTAGAAAATCCATGAAGCCAATGTGATAATCATTGATGCAAGCATCCATTTCTTCTGCTTGTCGGTGAATTGTGGGTTCAGAATCCATGTGCAGAAGATGATGGAGTAGGGCCTTATCTGTTGCACGAACTCTATCCATACCGCCCCTGCCACATTCACCTGCATCATGAGTGAATAGGCCACATAACCTCCTAATATCCCTAAGAACGTGAAATACTCTTTCCATGGCTCTGGATTCGTGTCGAGATTGCGTTTTTGTATAAAAGTGTAGACGATGAGGAGAGCAGTCATCATCTCGTCTACGCTCTTGAAACCAGGCAAGTCGTTATAGGCTATACACGTGGGGAAGTAGATAATCCAGTATAGAGTGAAGAACTTTGCTATTTGATTCATAATATATTATTTTATCCTGCCGCTGTTCAGCTTGTAGTCATAGCTGTGTCGTCCTTCCTCCCTGAAGTCGCGGTGGTATCTTTCAAGGACTTCCCTAAAGACCTCTTCATACTGAGGAATGAACAGGTCGTTTTTGTTTTCCAGTTGTTCTACGATTTGACAAGCTAATGAATGAGTCTGGCTCAAGTCTGTCTCGCCTTGATTGAAGCTGGTTCCTTTGATGGAGCCTGGCGACACATTGAGAATGCGGTTGGTTGTTCCTGCCTTCTCCAATTCCACATTGACGCTCTCAATGAAAATCTTCAGCGCTGCTTTTGATGCGCCATAAAGCGAGAAGAAGGGTGATGACATAAACCCGGCAATGCTCACCATCACACCGCAAAGGAAGTCTTCTTTGGACAACAGCTTGTCATAGAAATGTTTGATGACACGGATTACTGCTGTTGTGTTCACATTGAAATACAGCGGAATCATGCTCTCATCAATATTCTTGAACAGCGCCAGTTTGCCAAAGCCTGCAGTAATCATCAGTCCGTCAATATCTTTGAATTGATTAAAGATGGAATAATCCTCATTCGTCAGGTCGAACTGATAGCTCTCAATCTTTGGCTCCTGATACTTTTCTGCTAATGGCGCCTTGTCAACGACGTATACTCTCTCCACCTCGTCTCGCCCTGTCAGCACCTTGGTGATGGAAAGTCCGATGCCATTGGCACCACCTACCACTAAAAACCGTTTCATATCTCCATGAAATTCTTGTGTTCTAAAAATTGTTGTATCACATCTGCCATAGCCATACACTCCCTTCTTCTCAGGCGAGCAGTGCTCAAGCGATGGTCAAAAATGCAGGAAACGAACTCCTGTATCTCGTATCTCAGTCCTGCCCCGTCCCATTTGTAGAAGAACTTTTTGTTCTGGTTCTGGTCCTCAAAGCGGAACTCATAGTAGTCGGTCAGCCACCAAGGAGCAGGCACATAGGCATAGCCCTTGGTGCCCGAGATGACGAGGTTGCCCTCCGTCTTCACGCCCAGTCCTAATTGGAAGGAACATACGCCGTGCGGGTATCTCATCACCCCTTTAGTATATAAGTCTATGCCATCGTGCATCCTGGAATAGAAGTTAATGTTCAGGTATTCCGTGCCCATCAGCCTGATGATGGGCAGCAGGGGGTAAGAGGCTAGCTCAGTCATGGACCCGCCAGCCTGGCTGGCATCCAGCTCACGTGTGAACTTGTCGCCCCATAGCTTTGACTCTGACACGTTGATGTCTACCACCTCACCTATCAGTCCGCTCTTTATCATTGTGATCAGGTGGTTGAAGGCTGGTGAATAAGCCGTTTTGTTGGCTTCCATCAGCATCACGCCGTTCTGCTCTGCCAGTTGGAACAGTTCTCGCGCCTCCTCTCCATTCAGCACAAGAGGTGTCTCACAGAGTACGTGATTCTTTTTCAGCAAAGCCTTTTTGCACTGTTCGTAGTGGCACAGGTGTGGGGTGGCTATATAAACGGCATCCACTTGTTCCATCAGCTCGTCGTAGCTTTGACACACATGGTCTATCTCATGGCGGGAGGCAAACGACCGGGCTTTCTCTGCGTCAGTGTCATAAATAGCGGTCGACTTCACGTAGTTCACGAATGATGTCTCAGGCACAAATCGCTCGGCAATCCTTCCTGCACCAACAATTCCTATCTTCACGTCTTCCTGCAGCTCTTCGCGCAGCATTGTCGAGGAGATGCCTTCCGTGCGGGGCAGGTACACCACCTGACAATACTCTTTCAGGTAGTCAAACTGCCCTTCCCAGTCGGAGCCGATGGCAAAGACATCTACACCATACTTCTGTATGTCGTCAATCTTCTGACCCACATAGTCCTCTATGATTATCTTGTCGGCCAGCCCCGTTGCCTTGACTGCCTCTACACGCTCCAACACGTTGTTGCGCACGTTCAGCTTTCCCCGTTCTCGGTCGAAGTTGTCGTTGGTGACGCCCACTATCAGGTAGTCGCCCAGCGCCTTCGCTCTCCTAAGCAGGTTGATGTGCCCTTGATGCAGTAGGTCGTATGTGCCGTATGTTATTATTTTCTTCATGATGCAGTATGTTTCTTGCTCTTGTCATGAGTTTTTGTCACATGGCGTTTATAAAACGGGCCAAAGTTATAAAAAACTATTTAAAAGAGCAAGAAAAATGATTTTTTTCTTTGTCATCGCCAATAGTGTGCGTAAATACTGTGTTTGGAAACGCGGTCCTCGACGGGAGGCAGCTTCATGTAGTCACCATATTTCTCATGCAATGCCTCGTCATATCCTTTCATGATGTAGAATTGGCTGTCTTCGAACTGGTGAAGTACGCATTCCTCCAGTACGGCAGTACGATGATATTCTTTCATCTTATACTCTTGGTATGCGATGTTGCAATAGTGGTTAGTGCTGCCGTAAGCTATCTCTTTGCACATTTGGTCATAGTTGTCAAAAGCATTGCTGTGATAATAAACAATCCTTTTTGCCATCCATTTCAGTTTTTCTTTTATTCCTTTGGCTTCAGACCATTTCAGGTAGCGCCCCCTTACTCTTAAAGTCTTTTGAAAAACCTGTTGTATCTTTTTCATCCTATTGGATGCTGCCTCGTAATCGTCTTCGGCGCCATCCAATGGGAAGACATCAATAAACACCCCAGTCTCCATGCTAGTCCATGGTATTGCGCTCCTCACCAATGTTTTCTCCATCTCGCATACTCTGGCAAACAGCATATAGCTCTCGTCTTTGGGCCGACACACTAATTGGTAGCCCTTCTTTGAGGTGTATGTCTTGCAAAACCGCTCATAATCAGGGCGTGGCATTGCAATGTCAATATCGTCGTCCCATGGAATGAACCCATTGTGGCGCACAGCTCCTAATAGTGTTCCGCCCTGAAGGGTATATTTAATGTTGTTCTCAATGCAAAACTCATGCACATCCTTCATGATCTCCAAACTAACCATTTGGATGTCTTTTACAGTCATTTCTTTCATTTCGTTTCTCTATTTTTTTTTCTACAGAAAAAGTAAAACAATTGGAAAAGATGAAGTTTCAGCATCCAGAATTTGATGTTCTCCTTAAGGTCGAAATCAATGGTTAAAGCTGAAAAGAATTCTTTTATAACAGGAGTTGACCTCACCTTTCCAAGATGCAAGCAAAAAATGTCTCTCGTAATCCCGGCCTTCATCATCTTATTGAAAATGGTGTTGTCGATATGCCGCCATGTTCGTTTTCTTCTGCCTTCTTTATACAATCCTTCTTTGTCAAGGCTTTCATATTTTTCCATCAATATGACAAGATTGCCCCAAAGGGACATGTCATACTTTTTCATTGCTTGTCCTTCATGATGTACATAATAATACAGTCTGTCAGGAATCAAGACGAGTTTATTGCAATGTTGCAAAATGTGGAATACCCCTATCTGGTCTTCTGCATACCACATCCCCTCCCCTTGTCTAAGCGCATCTAAGACCAGTTTACGGCAAACCATTTTTGACCATAAAAAGCAGGTCATGCCGTAGCTTTTGTTCTGTTTGTCATAAAAATAGTGTTTGGCGACGAAATCCTTTATTTCTTCCTTTATAAATACGCCAGTCCTTTTGGCTTTTGGTTCATAGACCATGCCATCAAAAACATCATAATAATCACACGACACCATTTCTGCACCTTCTTCTATGATAGGCTTTGATAGGATTTCCAAATACCTTGGGGACACATAGTCATCGGCATCAATAAAAGTGATGTACTCGCCTTTACTATGCTCATAAGCAGTGATGCGGGCCTTGGCCACACCTTCGTTTGGCTTATGTACAACTACAAAGCGGCTGTCCTTTTGAGCATACTCATCACAGATTGTTCCACTCCTGTCAGTACTACCGTCATCGACAAGCACTGCTTCGAAGTTTTGGAATGATTGTGCCACGAGGCTGTCAAGGCACTTCTGCAAGTATTTCTCAACGTTATATACGGGAACGATAATAGTTATCATTTGATTCCAATTGATTTACAGATGTCAATATACATATTCTCGGCAGCAGTCCTCCCGTGAGGAGGCAGCATATACTCTTTGACGATTTGTTGCCGTTTTGGGAATGTCATGTCATTGCCGTTTAACACCACATTTTCTATAAAGCTGATGATTTCTGTTTCTTTCTTCCCGTGATAAATACTTTTGTAAACCAGTTGCCCCAGTTCGTCGGATTCATCTATATACGACTGGATGTCATCTGTAAGGAACATCTCAGGCTTTTCAAAATACAGATAGTCCAAAGTAAATGACGAAGAGTCATGGATTAATGCATCGGAAAAGTGAAAGAGACTGATATATTCTCCTGTCTCTAACTGCCCGTTAGGTAGTTCTGCCCATTCCTTGTAATACTCATCAGCTTTTGCTTTGCCCCAATCTGGATGGGTGTATAATTCTGATAGCAGACGAGGATGGGGCTTGAAGGCTATTTGTATCCGACCTTGATATCTTTTGGCTATATCCAGCATAATGCCTGAAATCTCAAGGAATGTCGAACGTTTTTGAAAACCGCAAACCTGCGAATGGGTTATTGTAAAATGAGGTGCCCAGATGACCCGTTTTACACTTTTGTCCTTAATTTTCCATACATCTTCAAATGGGTCATTGATATAGCGTTCATAATCAGGATGGCCAGTAACTACTACATTACGTCCCTTACTTCTGGAATATTTAACAGCTAGGCTTTTCTGAACATCCGTATAATAATACAGTTTCCATGCTGCTTTGTCGAAAGGCCTGTCATACATTTTTCTTGTATTATGGAGATAAAATCCGTATGGACAATAGCATATCAGCTTGTCTGTGAAATTCTGGAAAGAGTGTATTGGCGTAAAAACGGTTTTCCAAGGTTGCGTGTAAAAAAGAATGTCTGGATCAATTGCTTTTTTTATGTCTACAGGATTTTTGTTATTTTCCAAATCCCAGTCAATGAATTCCATGGATCTGCTTTTGAAATAATCTCGCATCTTCATTGCGTCGCTAATCATCACTTCCCGGTCAAACTTCACCGAAGGGGAGATGATGACATATAGCCTAAATCTTGGATTCTTTTTCAACAAATCGTATAATGCTTGGTATTTCCACATTGCCACGTTCATTGTGACAAATGCAATAGTAATACGTTCTTTCTTTTGAAGTTCTTTTACATTCTTATCAAATTTCTTTTGAGTCCATAACGGATAATATACATATCTTCCGTATAGCCACTCTATTTTAGTCTTAATTCCAAACATGTTGAAAAATATGATTATCGTAATGGTATGTTAAGCCATTTGATTCTCCTCATAACAAATAATACGCCCAATGTCGTTATAACAATGATAAGCAATCCAAAGCCTTCTACAACAATGCCTGCGCATTTTAATAATTCTGCTATGATGAATAACACAAAGGAGTGATATACATAGTAAAACAAGACATCTTTTCCTTCATCTGCAAAAAGTGTAATCTTTTGAGGTAAAACTTTCAGAAATGCGATGGAAATGATAATTGAAGAACCGAGGAACACCGCTCTTTTGATCACATCCATATACTCATGATAAGGTTTCCGGCCAAATATGTCCAGACTAATGTGGTTCTCAAAATACAAAAGGGCGATGGCAGGAATTAAGAACCATAGAAAGTTCAACTCCATTATCTTTTGCAACCAATTATTTGTCTTTGCATAATACCCTAAGAAGAAAATCGGCATAAATGTCAATGTTCGTGGTATGGACAATTCTGAAGTGAGAGGCAATAATCCCCCTAAAAGTGAAATAAATGTCGCTATGGGTAAAATGATATACCATTTATCATATTTCGGTGGAATAAGTTGCAAGAGAACTCTCCAATAGACAAGACATAAAAGATACCAAAATGTAAATGAGGGGTTGACAAAGTTGATGATTTGAAAAGGTCTCCCATATATCAATTCAATCCCAATCCATAATAAATGAAAAAATAAGAAAATCCTCAATAGTCTCATTGTTGAGTGAAAGAATTTTAGCTTCTCACTCCTTTTGCTGAAGTATCCAGAAATCAGGATGAAAAGAGGCATGTGGAAGAAATATACGGAATGAACTGCTCGCAAAACGATTTTAGAACTCAATAAAGAATTGTCGAAGTCGGTGAAATGTTTGCAATGTCCCAATATCACTAAGACAATTAGGATAAACTTTACACCGTCCATCCATCTATTACGCTCCATGTTATGATTTAGTTGTCGTTTTTAACGATTCTGTATAACCATTTAGATAAATTGGATACCCGGCAGGTTGCCCGCTGCCATCCGTACTGCCATTATCCACTCGCTTCTGTTCTGGTTTTATCCATCTCACTGTAAAAAAGTTGTCCTTAATGATTCTGACACTATTTCGTTAAATTTTTCTTGAGAATAGTTCTTTTTCACAACCTCGCATCCTGCTTTTGCCATTATTTGAGATGTTGAAAGAGATGAAAGAAGATTCACGGTCTTGTCAGCGAATTCCTCATCACTCTTTGCCAACATGTAGTGCTTCCCGTCTTGGCAAATCTCTCCAAAGCCTCTAGAACCGACTGGAGTTGCAACTAAGGGACGGTTCATCATTAGTGCTTCCACAAACTTGATACTAGTCCCCGTCCCTTGATATATTGGAACAACAACTACTCTCGCTTGTTTATATTCTGAGATAATGTCTTCTACATATCCTGCGGCTTCTACACCTGTTTGTTTGTTAAGTCTGGCAATCCAATAATCCTTTCCTTTACCAACTATTCGTAGTTTGACAGTTGGTATTTTTTCCTTAATGAGAGGAAAAATATGTTCTGTGAAATGAACGATACCATATAGTGACGGTTGAAATAATAAATTACCTACATAAAGAATACGAGGTTCCATGGATGCATTGACATCAGGAATGTCCTCTATAAAATTGATGGTGTTATGCAAATAGATTGAATGTGATGACGGTTTTTCTGAGATGCTCGAATAAAACGAACACGCTACACTATCTAACAGCGTTTCTATCATGGATCTCAATTTCTTTACCTCATATTGCTTCTTCCATCTGATAACAGGTTGTTTTATTTGTGGAATAAGATAACATAGCTTATCGGCTGGATGGTCATCCATATCTATTACCAGTCTTTCCTTATATTTCAATAGGCCGCAGGAAATGGCATTATTAACAAACCTACAAGCGATGATGTCATAATTCACATCCCGAACGAAATGATCTATTATGGAAGCTTTCTTTTCATTCAATTTATAATATGAATATGGATCTTTTGGCTTGATGGTCATTGATAACCATGTTCGTAAGAACTCCCTCCATCCAATGTGTGTTGATTCTCTAACGATTTCAGAATGAACAACATTACAATTATCAATATTTGGGACTAATTCTGTTTGGTGAAAAGATATTATATCAACATGCCCTATTTGGGAAAGCACTCTTACAAATAGGTTGTTTCTAACGGCTCCTCCCGAAGTCTGCCTGAATAAGTCGCAATCATTTGCAATAAATAAAATTCTCTTAATTGCTTTCATGTATAATTGTTGTTTATAGTCATTAAAGACATATTAGTTGATAATTGCTTTAATGTATGTTTTGACAATGTGTATGGTTCCTCTGTCCTCAAAATGGTTGTTGCGCATCCAACTCAATAGTTTTAGTTTCTCTTTTCTCTTTAAAAACTTATAATAATAATGCAACATCCAGCTAGCTCTAGCATATATACCATCAGTCATTTTTTTATATAGAACATGTGTATATTTAGAATTTGGCTTCAAGATATCTTTTGACATTAACAAAGACCAGTTGTAAAATGATTTTGTTGCCTCAATTTTTGCTCTCGCAACCTCATGAGTGACATTTGGGTTAAATGATATGCTAAGTGGGGAATTGCGAAAACTGAAACAAACATTATTTGTATTGCAAATGCCTTTTTCCATACAAGCTAATGTTGTTGCATCATCCGAGTACCATGCCATAGGGAAATCTACGAAACCACCAAACTGTTGTAAGGCCGCAGTCTTGAAAACAAAATTGCCAATACAGTGTATCTTTGTTGGCAAGAAGTGAGAATACATAGCTTTTAATTGAAAATCATATTCGTCAGAAGGCTCTTCCACCGCATATACCTCACCATACTCATCAATATTTTTTACTCTGCCTCGAAACAATTCTACATCATGATATTTTTGCGTCAATTTGTCAATCTCCTCTAAGAATTGAGGCTCATATAAATCATCATCGCAGGCTAGGATTAGAAACTCTGTATCACACATGTTTACCAATAGGTTCCAATGGGATACCAAAGACTTACTGCCCATATTTTCCTTATTGCAACGGTAGGAGAATCGAGAATCGGTGAGGTACGCCGCACAGATGCTATGAAGATCCTCGGGCGAAAAGTCATCGCTGATGATAACCTTGAATTTAGTATACGTTTGTCTTTGGATGCTGAGTAGCATCTCATTCAAGTAGCGACCTTTGTAAGCTGGAACGAGAAAAGTATACTTCATTTTTCAACTTTTAATATATGTGAGAAATTATGATGCTAAATGCCTTTTCCATTAGTTAGCTAATACTATCTGACACAAATGATGTGTTTCGGTTAATATGGCGAATGATTACAGGGATATTGGCCGGACATAATCTAACGAGTTTTTAGGAATAAATCTTACCCATCTGTGCCATAAATGTGGATTCCACCTAAAGTAAGAACGTTGAATAACCTCAAAAGCAAAAGGATTAGTCCTTTTATACAATGCATATATGAAGCCAATTATAGCAGCTCTTTTCCTTTTCAGAATAAGTTTCAGCATGCGTGTGTCAATGTGTACTTTCTTTTCACGTTTGAAACTCTTGAGAGTAACAGGTTCGTTACTCAATTCCATAAAGGCATTAGGAACTATTTTAAACGATTCAGATTCCATGTTCAAATTTGGCGAAATTTTCATTTTTCGCTTCATGAGATGAATATAAGGGAATTCCTCACTCGTCAGCTCTCTTTTCTTGTTGACATAGTATCGCATCAACTTGCCTTTTTCCCACACATATAGTGCCTCTTTTTTTGTGCTCTCAAATGTGAATTTGTCAATGTCTGGTTTATACTTTACCCTGCGAAAGTACACATCGTAGACATGAACATCCATTAAAAATGATTCCTTAAAAATGCTCAATTGTTTTTTTTCAAACAGCTGGTCAATCGTGGTTTTCCAAGGCCTTATTGGCCTTTCATCAAATAATAAAATTCTCTCATCTGTAAAGACATGTCGATAATGCCCATCTGTCATAAATGTTTGATTGACATCTGGGGTGTTCCTATAAAGGGTAAGATGCCCCAATGTGAAGATTTTATCATATTTGTCAAACATCTCGTCGGTAATAAAGGCGTCTAAATCACCCATAATAGTGTCTATGTCGCAATGTCCCCAAAACCTGTATTCTGTAATGTATTCCGAAAACAAGAAACCGTATGCTGGTTTAAAATCGCATAGTTTGTATGGGCTTGGCAATGTGAGCTGCATATCCAATTTTTGAGAAAACAAATGGGCGATGCTGTCAAAATCCGTTAAGACTCGCCTTACATTAGTTGGATATTTGAAAGAAGTGTCATCGTCAGTCAGCAATAACCAGTTGTAGTGTTCGTTTGTGGCACAAGAATTAAGAAACAACTGAAAGTAATTAGGCAGCTTTCCGAAATATGGAATGATAAAACAACATTTCTTCATTTTGTAGGAAGTGGTTAATCTCCCGAAATAATCAGATTTCATACTTCGACTTGTTAGGGAATTTCCTTTCAAATATAACCTGAAGGCGACTATTAATTATCTCATATTCATTCTCGGGACACTTCGCAGTGTCATTAAGGCAAACAGATATGATTTTCCGATCATTTAGTACCTTTTCTATTTCCGCCAATTGCCATTCCCTAAGGTGAAAACATTTCGTCTTATAAGACTTTACAGGAAAGAACTGGTTTGTCGCAAACTGCCAATATCGGAAGAAATATACCATAAGACTAACATCTTCTCTAAATCTGGTACAACTGTTCTGTAGCATCTCTGGTGCTTTTTTCCATGCTTGCTCAAAGGTGGAACGCAGATATGGTTGTTCAAAATGATGCCAATTAAATCCAACAAATTTATAATGACGCTTGATAAATAAACTTGTCATCAGCCCTTGTATCCCAAGATGAAACCCATACCATCTTCTAATAGATTGCCTTACGGTATCCCATCTGTTGAAATGAGCATTGATGACACCGATATTGCACATTACTGATAAACTGATATCAAATTTGTCGTTTTTGTCATATGTGGGTACATTGAAAATCGTTTCTATATTATTATCACAGGGTAATCCCTTGCGAAAGAACATTTCAGGTTTTGTGGGTGAATTCAAAAAGAAATCGTCGTTAAAATACACAAAGTGTTCTGACAATCCCTTTATTCTGTGCATGAAAAACTCTATCGTGATGGAATTGAATGTGGGTAGATATTCTTCGGGTATGTAATCTGAATGTTTAACAAGTACCAACTTTGGATGATCGGCATTGATCCATTTGGGAAATGTTCCATTAGTTATCAAATAGACTTTGTTCACCCAAGGGGCATATTGTTCTACAGCCCTAAACCAGTATCTGAAAATATCAAGATTTCTAAACCGGGCACTTTCCATTCGTCCAGTTTCTTCCTCTTTGTATTTTGCAAACTGTGTCTGCCATTCCTGATCAGAAGAGTCGAGCCAGGTAACTACGAAATCAATAGGAAACTGTTGCTGTTTCATTTGTTATTAAGTATAAAACATAAAAGGTGTTTAAATGAAATACGATTAATCCACGGGGGACATGTCATCGAATAACTGTGGTAACTTCGGCCAGAGTTTCAATTTCCGCATCGTATCGGCAACTGCATGTCTCCACTTGAGTAGCAGTGGGCGTTGATCTGTTTTGGGCAGGTCTTTCCAGCAAGTCTGACTTTGGTATTTGAAGAAAGAACTCTCAAAAGGGTGGGGAAATCTAACATATTTCCATGGTTTAGAAATAGTATAATGAATAATGATTGGGTCTTTTCTGGCTTCAAGAACCATATCCTTATATTTTTGATAGTCATAGTTTTTCTCTTTTTTATAGAAGCCGAGAGACAAGTTGTATTTCAAAGATAAATTTACTTTTTTATCGTAGAAAACAGCATTCAGTACATCTTGGTCATGGCTGACAATATCTGATCGGTGTTCCTGTAAATAGTTGTTGAATACCTTTACGGCATCGTGTGCGCGCCAATACTGCAGGTTGATTAATAATACTCCCGAATTGAAATAACTATATGAACGGGGGTATTTCAAACGTTCATATTTGTCTGTGTCGTTCTCATCGTAATCTGTTACTGCTGCTAAGGCAAAATCAGTCAAATCTGTAATCCATAGCGGCAAAAGAGAATGTCTGACAATTATGTCACCGTCCAAATAGAGAACTTTGTCAAGATTGATGGGGAGAATATCTGTCAGGAAAAGCCGATAGTATGCAGACTGAGTTATTCGAAAGCCTTTTGCCAATGCTGGCATTTTCTGAAAGTTCCTGCTGTCTACGGTGTAGAACGCTACCTGTTTCCCTTGGAAGGATTCCACCGTCCTCTTCAAGTCATTCCGGTCAGTGTCTGTCACACTTTCGTCCACAACAAGATGGAACATGATTTCCGTTTCCTGATTGTTTGTGCAGACCGAATACATCATCACACCTGTCGGCATGACAAAACCTTTGTCTAAACAAGCTACGATGTCCATAGATTATAATATTATTCAAGTTTCTAACTTGCAAGTTTTAATTGATAGATTTCAATAAAATGAGAGAGTTTGTCCGACCTATTCACAAGCATATCAAGGATTTGTTCATCCTCGATATTAAAGCACTCTGCGATTTTGCGGACGATCTCAAGTATCACATCCCAGATTCTCTCAGTGAAAGTGAGTTCTACGCTACCTTTGGTAGCATCCATAAAGAGTCCTCCAATGGTCTCATAGTCAGAGAAGCGCTTAGCCGTGGAGAGGATGTTGTACTGCATGGCTGTGATGGCAGTCATTGCGATCTGCGAGGAGAAGTCCCTCATCTGGTACTTGCCCAGTCCGAGGTTTCCCTTACTCTCCTTAAAGACAACTTCCAGGGACCAACGTCTGGAGTAAATCCTGTAGGCTTCGAAGAAGTCGAGCTTCCGATTGGTGGTAATGAGTCCGTTCCACTTTCCCCACTTGTCACGCTTGCAGAAGAACAGACGGACGTTTCGGCCTGCAAAGCAGACATCGACAGTGATGTTCCAGCATCCCAGACGGCGGCTATACTTGCGCCCTTTCTTCGGATGGTCAAAGAGAGCGACGACTTGGTTAGCGGTGAACTCCTTACCTTTATATATGTACTTCGTCTTGCCCATCTTGATCATACCAAGGTAGTGGCACCTGACGTGACGGGAAGTGATGAACAGGATGACTTCTGCACAGGCGAACCAGCTGTCGGCCAGCACATAGTCGAAATGGATCTTGCGCTTGATAATACGACGTATCATCTCAATCATCAAGGCAATCTTGCTCTGATTGTATTCCTCAATGCGCATGGCAGTATGGGAGCCACACCTTCGTTTTGTTTATGTACTGCTGTGAAATGAGGATCTTTTTGAGCATACTCGTCACAAATATCCCCACTGCTGTCTGTGCTGCCATCGTCCACTAACACAGCCTCAAAGTCAGTAAATGTCTGGGCCACAATGCTGTCAAGACACTGGCGTATGTATTTCTCAACGTTATATACGGGAACAATAATTGAAACTATTGGAGTTCCTGTTTCTGTACTGTTTTTATCCATATCATTATAAAAAAGTCGGCCCTATCGTTTCGTCTTTTTATCGTGTGTCAATACAAAGTAAGTACAATGATGAAAAAACTTTAGAACTTTTGGCCATAGTTTCATTTTACGCATCGTATCGGCAACTGCGTGTCTCAACCGAAGTGGTAGTGGACGTGGGTCTTCTATGTACCAGTCTTTCCAGCGTGTTTGACATTAGTATTTGAAGAAAGAACTCTTAAACGGGATAGAGTATCTGCTATATTTCCATGGTTTACATGGAGTATAATGAATAATAACAGGATCTATACTCGCTTCAAGAACCTCATCCGCATGTTTTTGACAATCATATTGTGCCCATGATTTATAAAAGCCAATTGTTGAGTTGAATTTTATAGGCGTATTATCTATTTTGTTGTAAAAAACAGCATTCAACATATCTTGGTCCCAGTAGCGAATATCAGATCCGTGATCATGCAAAAAGCTTTTGAATATATGTACAACATTGTGAATACGCCAATATCGAAGGTTTACAAGCAATACTCCTGAAGAAGACATCTATTAAGTGTCTTTTGTAATGGTCGACGGTAACGCAGTAAGGCGTGCCGATGGCATCCTGACGGCTGCCCATTGGCTGATTACATGAATTGAATATTGGAAATGATCTTTTTGTCATTCAACCCCCTTTCCATTGGTAGCTAATACTTTCCGATATAAATGATATATTTCGGCTGAGATAGTGTCGGTAGACCAATGGCGTAGTGCGTATTCTCTGTTCTGTTCCCCCTTTCCAGACGCAGCCGAACGGAGTCCCTCGTATACTGCTTGGCATAGGCTGGCGGTTGAGGAGGGGTCAAAAGTGGAATTTCCTGTTTCGGTCAAAATGCCGCCCACATTCCCTATGTTGGGGCCAATACATACCTTTCCCATCAGGAAGGCCATCGGCAGGTTGCCAGAGTTCAGAATCTTTTTCCTTTGAATAAGAACTGCATCTGCGGCACCAAAAAAGAAAGGCAGCAGCTTATGGCTGATGGCCCAACCATAGATGCGAAGCCCAGGTACCTGTCGCTCCCTAAGGCGCATTTTCACCCACCGCTTGAATCGCTTGTAGCGATTCATCCACTTTTTCATTGTATAATAATGAGGGGCCAGGACTTCTATTCCCTGTTTATGCACTTCGGCGACAAGGCTGTCTATCATCTTCTGTTCTTCTTCGTCACGGAATGCGCCAAAGCAAAGAACATACTTTTTCCTGCTACTTAAATGCAGCCTACGCAATGAGGCTTTTCTGTTAGGAATTTCCGGGTATTCATGGTCGTAGACGTGATGGGGTATCAGTACATGCTGTGTATTGGGATAGCGTCGTTCAAACAGTTTCTTGCTATAGTCACCCAAATGTACAAAGACATCTGCATGGCTATACACAATGGTGTAAAAGAGGTTTTCTTCTTCACTCTTAGAATAGAGTTTCCCCAAATCATGCACCGTAGCAACTATTTTGATGTTTCTTTCCTTAATCATCTTGAAGCGCTGTCTGAAACGCTTAACTTCAGAAACATTTATGCAACTAAGCCAATGTGTATGAATGATGTCCATATCGAAAACACGGTCATCCCATAAAAAGTCGACACCATGAAACCACTCCACGTCGTCCGACAGGTTGCTAATCCCATCTATCAGTGATGGAACGTAAGGATTCTGATTGCGTTCACCTGTTGGCGAATAGTAATTCATCAATTGATAAACCTTCATAATCAAGTAGTGGGTTTGTTGTTGTTAAGTCGGTATTCAATTTCAAATGACGATTGCGTAGCAAACTTCTTTTTTAACTGTCTGTATAACAAACCTCAAAAACTAAGAAATCACGTATTTCTTTTTTATTCTTATGACAAGACCTACCAATCGAGCCAATTGATTGAAACCCTTGTAGACTTTTGGATAATTCATCGCAAAAAAGTGTAAACGGTTAGTCAGAAGCTCCAACTCATTTCCTGCAACAATTCTATTGGGGGTAACAAAAGCACCTTTTGCATTCTCAACCAGCTCTTTCAGTTCTTGGGAAAAAACGCCACTTTTCTCTAGCTTTTCATAAATGCTTTTATCGTGAAGCAAATAACATTTGTCTACAGTCTTTCGTGAAATAGCGTGGTTTGCAAAATAGTGTATTATCTTGGCTTTATACAGATATGGAAGACCATTGACCATGACCTGACAATTCCATATGCCATCCAACTCTGAAATAGGATTCCCCATTTCAGCATTTACAACGGCTAATGACGGTTGATCATAATGCCAACCATACTTCTCCAAGGTCTCTTTCCATTTTTGATGCCAAGCTTGATAGAAATCATGGGTTAGTTCATTGTCCTTAGCATATAGTAATCCACCATTAAAGTACAATATGTCTTCTTCCCCTTTCCATCCGACTTTCCTTATTCTTTGCCTTGTTGTCTCCCTGTCATGCTGCAATGCTATAGGAACATGCACATTTAATACCATTCCAATACTATCTGAAAAGTTATCAATATCATCAAGAGTGTCTGTGATGATGGTATCAGAATCAATATAAAGATAATCTCCCGAAACATATTTCCTAAGATTTGTCTTTATAAAACGAGAAGCCTGAACTCTATTATAAATATCAGGAACGTCTATGACAATCTTGTTGTCAATATAATCAAGTATGGCAGCTCGCTTCCCCTGAATAGTCTTATCTGTTTCTGCATCTACAACTAATTCCACAATGACGTTCTGATTCTTCTGTCTCAAAGAATAAACAGAGATGAGAGTTTGGCTAAGATACCAATCTTCGTTACTACTTGTAGCTACATATACAACTTTAGTATTCATTGTTGTATCCGATTTCACCTTGTCCAGGATATGTTTTCTTTAATGACTTTTGCAGGAACACCTCCTATGAGTACATGCTTCTTTAAAAAGACTGATGTTAACACTGCACCCTGAGCAACAACTGATTCTTCAGATACAGTTACACCTTTCGTAATAATAACATTTGAAGTTAGCCACACATGATCTCCAATAATAACAGGAGCGTTGTCTTTTTTCTCAATCCCATCCACCCAAATCCTATGACCGTTATTCGTGTTTATTTGGACGTTCCATCCAACTATGCATCTGTCGCCGAATACAATTTTATCATTGCACTTGAAAAAACAGTTTTTATTACAATAGAAGCCTTCTCCAAATTCTATAACAGCATTCTCGTCACATCGCAATACAGTGCCTTGCCCTATTCTTGCAGAACCATGGAAAATAAGTTTGGAATTCTTTGACAAATAGATACCCCCTGAAAACTCTTGAAGTCCGATACTTCCATGACAACCTATACGAATACTCTTCCTCCAATACTTTTTTAGAATGATCTGCCCTCGTTTTATTCTTATCTTTTTTAGATTTAAGGTCACCTGTATAGGCAAATGAACTGCCTGCTTAAATGGTAAATACCTGAAATTAAAGAAGACTGTTTTCGCAAAGTTTAAAAGGCCAGAAGCCATAAGAAACAGTTCGATGAGTTACTAAAAACCAGATTACAATATGTTTAGCGCAACACAGTCTTGATGCAGCGCTCAATATAGGGCTCTACTTTGTATATGGGAATGATAACAGATGCTTTTATCATACTTGCTCTCTCATATACACTCCCTCGACATGAACCAGTTGCTGTTCTTTTGGTGGCAGCTGCATATAGTTGCCATACATCTGAGTGAGGTAGGTGTCGTAGTCCTTGGGCCCACGCAGAGTGACGTTTTCGAAGGAATAATCAGCCAGATTTTGATAGATCTCGGCTTTGAAGGATTCCTTTTCGCGCCAACGGCCTATTAGGTTGCCGATATAGTTGGCGTTTCCTGCGTGGAGCATGGCGTTTTCAAGTTTCCTGATAAAATACAGACGGTTCTTGGGGGCAAGCTTCTTGCAAAGTTTCTTGATGAGCGTCTTGGGCTTAGAGTAGGTGGGCGACTCCACGAAGAACAGGGTCTGCAGGGCAATGTAGAAGAAGACTCGTTTTATGCGCCAGCTCTGCTTGTCGCAGCGGTCTAAGGGGAATACGTCGATGTTGAGGCCGATCTTCTCCTCCAACGGGCAGCCGAGGCTCTTGTCGTCGATGCAGGTGCGGCGGTCTTCAATCTTCATAAAGGGGTATTTTATCTGCTCACAGTTGTCGTAGTTCAGACAGCGGTATTCCTGAGGCAGTTCTCGCTCTAATAGTTCGGTTAACTCCTTATAGCGCTCGCGGGGCACGGCAAAGTCCATGTCGTCGTCCCAGGGAATAAAACCTTTATGGCGCACAGCCCCCAGCATCGTTCCGCCCAGCATGCAGTAGGGTATGTCATACTTTGTGCAGATTTGATGAAAGGCGGTTGCAATTCCTAAAAGGATGTGGTGTACCTCCTGAATATCCTCAATTTTCTTCATAGAAAGAAATAGGCTGAGACAATGAAAAATTAATAACAGCTAATGACTGACCACCTTCTGGTACTCTTCTATATAGCGCCGGGCTGTCGTTGATACATTGTAGTTGGCGCAGACGTGATTGTAGGCCTTGTCTGTGAGTGTATAGTCATAGCCGCCCTGCAGAATTGTCTTCAGCTTTTCCGTAAGGTCATCCACGTCTTCCGACTTGAACGACATGCCGTATCTCCCGTGCCCAATCACCTCCATGGGTCCCTGAATGTCGCTCACCAATACAGGCAGCTTGGCTGCCATGGCCTCTGCTACGGTTAGTCCGAACCCCTCGAAGCGGGAAGGCTGCACAAACACATCGTAGTCGCACAGATGCTGAAAGAGATAATCCTGTGTCTTAACTCCTTCAAAACAGACTTGGTTGTCCAAGCCAAGCTCGTCCGTCATCTTACGCAGTTCTTCCTCAGACGGGCCGTCTCCAATCAGATGAAGCCTGAAGTTGTTGATGCCCTGCGAACGGAGGTTGCTCAGTGCATGTAGCAGTATGTCCTGCCCTTTGTGAACGGTCCTCAACCTGCTTACTTGAACAATATCGTAGACTCCATCTTCTGGCACACGAGTGTCTCTTTCTTTGAAATTCCCAACTTTGATGCCGTTATACACTGTTACGACCTGTGGAAATCCCTGTTTCACAGTTACTTCTTTAACGATATCCGAAATGGCATACAGTGCTTTCATTTTCGGGTATTCGTAAGGTACATTATTCGAGTTGTGGATGGTGCGCACCATCTTCCATCTCCCGCGTAGAAGCCTGGAAACATTGCGTGAGTGAATGTGCACTATTTGAGGGCGGAAGAAGAGCAGTGAGAGGTTCAGCCGGAGTATTCGCAGGTAGTCCTTATGCTTAGGCTTACGGTTCAGGCGAACGACTTCGCATTCTGGGGAAATCTTCTCAACGACGAACTCATCGATGAAGTCATTGATGATATACAGCCGCACCTTTTCGGTCTTCACCTGTTCGTTGATGATGTTCACAAGCATCGTCTCCACGCCGCCTGTCTTCATCCCCCAAACTACATGAGCTATCCTCATCTAAATCCTCACAAAAAATAGGGCTCACATTTGATAGCAGTGTGCCTGCAAAAATGACATCACATCCTTCATCCTCACGCTCCAGTCTCCCATTCGTAAGGCTGTGTCGCGGTTCTTGTCTACGAGCTTCTGGTAGTCTTCAATATGGGAAAGGATGTCATGGAGCTGTTCGTTAGTGTGTTCTCCGTCCAATTCGATAACAGGGTTATAGCCGATGAGGTTGACTAACTCTTTGGGCGCATGTCCAACTATCACCATTCGCGACAGCATGCACTCCCAGTAGCGCTGTGTCAGCGTTTCAATGTCGCCTGCCATCTTAGGCTGAGTAATGCTGCGAGGCAGGGCTATCGTGGTTTTCGCATCTCCCATTGCCTCATACAACTGCTCGTTGGTAAAGGTGAGCTTTCCGTTTACTTTTGTCCGGACATGATTGATGCCATCGTTCCCGTTATCGCTCCCGTTAATCTTGCTCCCTCGTCCAAATTCCAACAAGTCTGTCTTTCGGTCTTTTAATAGTTTCCCTTCTATATATAAAGAGGTGTCAACAGCTTCTGGACAATACATGATGTTCGCCTCAGGAAATCGCTGCTGCATGCGTTCGGCCGTTTGTGACGAGGTGAAGATTGCCGTTCTTATTTGATGCTTCTTCATCCATTGGCACATTTTCTCGAAGTAGCGGGGCCAGCAGTCCCACACGAAAGGGATGATTTCGTAGTGTGCATAGTCAGGAAAGGTGTCAAAGTAGAGCGACACTGGCTCAACGAACCTCAGCCGTGCCTCCTTCTTGTTCTTCCAAAGCGTGGGCAGCTCATGCCGATAGGCCAGTTTGTGAAAAGGCCGCGCAGGATAACGGGCGTTGGCCGTCTGTCCTCCAAACATTTTCCATGCCTCATACGGGGCTGTCTTGAAGTTCAGGAAGCCGGGATGTGAATATGGAGCAACGGCCTTGACAATTGTCATTTCTTTTAAATATTCCTCATTCACCACTTATTCGTAGCCTTATATAAGAGACGGGCAAGACGAGGAGTTCGTAGCAGAAAAGTAATGATTGCTTTCTCGTACAGCGGGGTGAAATGGCTATTCCAATAGGCCTCCCGTGTATCGCGTTCGTATTCTTTACACCTTTGGAATGCTTCAGCCTGATTGCTTGTTCGGAGTTTTCTCATTTTATAGTGAATCATGTTCTTGTAGAGTGCCCTCAGTAGGTATGCTCCGTATTTTTCTTTGTCAGGAGATAACTCCATATAGTTATGATGGAACAGTTTTGTTCTACATTCGAACATCATGTCCCTTGATTCCGACTGATGGACCAAAGAGCTCTGCCTCTGAACATAGTAATAAAGTTCACGAAGAATCCAAACGGCCCTCTCTACCTTCAGATATACTTGAATGTTGAAGTCTACATCCTGTGAGCGTTCATACTGTTTGTGCCAAATGCCTTCCACGACGTTCCTTCTGTATAATTTGTTCCATTGACACTCAAAAATAATCCAATTTCTTCTGAAACATAATTCTTCGAACAAATCATTACTGGTTAGTTCTCTCAGTTCATTGTGTCCTTCTTCCTCAATGATCTCATTCAGATTGTCTGTCTTTTTATAGCGATATATTGCCAAATCGTATCCTCCGTTACTGTTAATAGCGTTATGGGCAATTCTGATGGTGTCTAGATTCATGTAATCATCACCATCGATAAACATCAGATAATCGCCTTTAGCTGCTTTCTTACCAGTGTTTCTTGCTGCCCACAACCCCATATTTTGCTGGTGAATGACAATAGCCCGACTGTCAACTTTGGCAAATTCCTCACATATCTGGCCGCTACTATCGGAAGATCCATCATCTACCAGAATAATCTCCAAGTTCTTATAAGTCTGTGCTGCTATCGTCTCCAGACATTTTGGCAGATATCCCTCAATGTTATAGACTGGGATGATAACACTGACGAGTTCTTCACATTTCATACGCGCTTAGGCTGTTTAGTGTAGATCAATGTTTCTCCACGTTGTGTCATCTCGAAGTTATGTTCTTTCATCTTTTTCTTAACAAGCATGTCAGTTCCTGGTATAATGCGATCATGAGTTTCAACCATGAACGTTTGCACATCATCTAACCACGCACATCCATCTATATGCTGAAAAATAGCGTTTTCACTTCCTTCTATATCCATTTTAACAACATCCGGCTGTACATGATATTTTTTGCACAAGCTGTCGATGGAAATGCCTTCCACCCCGTCGGTACTGTTCGTTTCCTCAACTTTGAAACCATACGCACCAGTATCCCTAGCTATTACTTTTAAGTGAGTGTTGTGCGACCAGACCCCTGCACAGACAGGTATGATGTTTGGAAATGACTTTACATTCATCTGTAAAATCTTAAAATTCTCTTCTTCTGGTTCAACGGCAATGATTTTGATGTTAGGGTATAAAAGTGCATATTTTATGGCAAACGTGCCGATATTTGCTCCTAAATCAAGTATGCCCTTTGTTGCATTGAGCGTCTCTATTCCTTCATAAAGTCTATAATATTCGCCATTATGGTAACAGCCTGTAAGGATGTCCCGAACAACGATTACATCTGTTGTCTTACTTCTATAAAAGATTTTATGGCCATGATAAAAAACGCTGCGTAAGGTTGATTTGCCTTTATTTAAACGATAGTTGTGCATGTCAACATAAAATCTTATACCTCCCACGAAATTCAATTCCTTAATGCATTTTATAAGGTGTGAGATTTTTCTTTTATTATCAATTATAATTTTTTTAATATGTATTTTCATGCTCTTTTGAAATAGGAAAAAGAATTCAATGCCTGTATCATAAGGTTGCACCAGAAGGGCAGCAAGTATGGCAGGGCGTCATTCTCTTCATTGTTATATGGTTCCTAATAGTGTTGCACCTATAGTTCGAATGATGATTTATTTGGCAGTTTCTCCTTAAATGCTGAATGAATTGCTTCTTTGAATTGAACAAAATCTTCTTCTGTACAGGACGGCGTGTCATTGATACATAGGGAGCAATACTTCTTGACAACCTATACGAACGCTCTTCCTCCAATACTTTTTTAGAATGATCTGCCCTCGTTTTATTCTTATCTTTTTTAGATTTAAGGTCACCTGTATAGGCAAATGAACCGCCTGCTTAAATGGTAGATACCTGAAATTAAAGAAGACTGTTTTCGCAAAGTTTAGAACATCAGAAATCATAAGAAATGGTTCGATGAATTACTAAAGACTTTTTTTGTTTGTCTATACAAATACCCCTGTCATCTAAATTTATCATTCAACTTCCGCATATTCTGCTTCTATTTTTTTGACATAAGCTAATTTCTCTTTTGTCTTTTTGTTGTATCTAAAAAAGAAATCCAAATTTAAGCGATTTCTCCAACTCTCTCTTGATCTATCTGGAATCCCCCTGCGCATTTTGTTTCTCACCCACTCCCCTATCGTTTTTGTGGTATAATGCCTAATGTAAGCAACGCTGAAATCATAACTTTGAAAGGGAGAATTTATGTCGACATCATTACCAAGAGGATTGCAGCAATGAAGGAAACGGCTTATGGGAGTATGAGGCGTCTTTTTCCATACAATAATAGGCGAACCTCCACGTATGATACTTTTTACATGATTGTTTTCTGGTGTGTCACTATATTGCGCTTTGAAAGCATAAGGGAGGATTGGATTTTTAAACCTTTCAATAACACTTCGGCCATCACTGTCAAGCTGGTCATTATCACCATACACTTGCCAGTTGATGTGAATAACTTGATAGGGCATAAACTCAGTCTTTCTCAAAAAGGAATGTATGTCCTTTGTGCCATCAGCAAAAGTCAGAAATTCATCGCAATCAAAGAAAGCAATCCAACTATACTCTTTGTTATGCTTATTATAACAATCTTGATATGCTCTCAACTGAGCGACCTCTTCTCCCCTGAAATCAATAATTTTCACAAAATTGTTTTGAATATGTTCACCAAGGACATCATCAAACCGCTCTCCGTCTGGGTCGTTGTTGTCGTACAGGAATATCTTGTCAAAACAAAGGTCCTTATAATAATCTACAAAATAACGAATATACTCATTCTCCATTTTCGCGATACAGCATAATGCTATCTTCCCTGTTTGAGTATATTTTGTCCATCTTCTATAGTAGATTCTTCTAAGTGGAACGTAAATTTTATTATAAATCCATTCTTTAGATATTTCCAAGCATTTACTCATTTTCTTTTGTTTTTTATACCGATATCATTAAGCGTGTGTGGTATCCCCCAAGCATCTTCCATGTCTCATGCGGGATGTGAATATGGAACAACGGTCATGGCGATTATCGTAATATACAGAAATTGCCTACACTTCCTACACCAAAGAGCTAATCTGTTGTATTATAGTGTGTTGAGTTGGTGTATGCAACGTGTAAGTAGTGTATGCAAGCCTGTCTTTAGCTCTTTTTGTCATGCGCGCTCCCTTTCTTGCGCACTAAATACTGACTGCCGGAGCCTACGCGGCGGTTCTGTAGTCTGGGCATGTTTCTCAGATAGCGGCCGAAGGTGGACACGCCGTTGGCTTTCAGACCGCTGCCGGCAATGCTGCGCAGGTCGTCGTAGATGGCGGTGGGCGACATCCACTTGCCTGCTTCCTCGTCGGGGGCGGGTTCGAAGTACTCGTTGAAATACTGTACGGCAGGCGGCAGAACCTGATACTGCTTGTTGTGCTCCATGATTTCCCTCACCTCGTCGGTGTTGAACCACCATTCCATCTGGTGCTCTGTCACCATGGTGTAGGCCTGACCGTAGAGCGCTGCGTAGTTAGGTTTGTAGGCAGTGTCTACGGGGGCTGTCAGGTGTACGCAGATGAAGCGGCGGCTGCCCGTGGGGTCGGTCAGCACGCTCAGTTCGTTGGTGGTGGCAATGAACGAGGCATAGCGCTTGAACTCCTCTACATGCTTGCCGTAGGAGCGCTTAACTTTCACGTTGGGCAGCTGAATGACGTTTTTCAGGAAGCCATCCTGCGTCTTGGGCGATATTTGGTTGAACTCGTCGAGGTTGATGAGCAGGAAGCTGTGCATGGCCTGCAGCGTGGTGCGTTTTTCGTTGACGTCGAGGTTCTCAAGGAATCCCCAACGTAGCTCCTTGGGCAGAATCATACGGCAGAAGGTGGTCTTGCCGTCGCCCTGCGAGGAGATGAGCATGGGCACGACGGAGTTGCCATACTCCTGTTGGGGCAGCACCCATTGTGCCACCATCGAGAGGAACCACTTCTTGAACCACTGCTCCCACTGAGGTATGTCGCAGTGTACGCAGCGGGCCAGCATGGCAATGTGGTCAGTCTTCCTGTCCCATGCCTTCGCTGCCTTCTGCAGATAGTCGCTGACGGGGTCGCTCTTGCGTATCAGGTCGGAGTGCACATAGCGGCGCACGTCCTTGTCCCTTGCGTCGATGTTGGCGAGGCGTGCCTGTATGGTCATGCCGTTGATGGCGTTCTCGTCGCAGGGCTGCCACTCGTATAGCCATGTGTTGTTGGGCCGGTATTCGGTGTAGCCCATGACGGTGTTGTAGCGGAACACGTAGCGGGTGGTGAGATGCTGTATGAGGCGCTGCGTGGCCACGCTTATCATCTCTTCGATTTCCAGTCTTCCGGGCTTGCTCTCTGAGTAGACGGCAGAGACGATGCTGCGGAAGACGCCTTCATCGTATGTCTTCTTATAGACGTGGTGGTTGCGCAGGTGCACAAACGCCTCCTCCTCGGGTACACCCAACAGGCATAGCTGGTGTGCCAGCTCAGTGACGTAAGCCTCGAAGCGCTGTGAGTCAATCACGCCGGCAGTTTCTTCGCGTGCTTTCTCGCTGGCTTGCTCGTACATCTGCTCGTACACGCCGTAGAGGTTCATGTCGGGAGAGTCTAACGCTAACCCTGACCCTGACGTTAACTCTTCCGTTCCCGTTCCCGTTTTCGTTATTGTTATCGTTGACGTTGACGTTGACGTTGACGTTCCCGTTCCCGTCCCCACGATTAACGGCGTGGCTTCCGGATGGTAGTAGGGCGACGCGTCGACCGTCATGCGGAAGCTGCTACGGCACGAAACGGTCTGTCGCTCAATAGGATAGGGGAGTATGCCGCTGTATACGCTGAAAGCCGTGTCGTAGGCCATCTTGTAGAATGCATCCATCTCTGCCTCCGACATCCCGTTAAGGTTAGGGTTAAGGTTATCGTTAAGGTTATCGTTAACGTTCCCGTTCCCGTTGACGTTGTCGTTCACTGCCACCAGCACCTCCACGCTCCGGCCGTCGGCACCGGTGAAAGCGGCGAAGGTCATTGGCAGCCGTTTCGAGGCGTCTTTCACTGACTCGATGTCTTCGGGTCGCAGCAGATGGCCAACGTGCAGCGTGATGAGGCTGTTGAAGGCAGTGATGTTAAGGCTTCCGTTCTCTGTCTTCTCAAACTCTACCGACGGATAGACCCTGGCGATGGGGGTATGCTGCTCAAAGCTGCCGTTGTCGCCGAAGTCGGCGATATAGCTGCGCAGTTTCCCGATGATGCCAGCCTTCGTGTCTTTTGTGATGTGCTCCATCAACCACTCTGCTGCCTTCACCGTGAGGTGGCGCACGCTCTTCTTGTCAGTATTGACTATCGAAAATTTCATAAGAGGCTCGTTTATGTTTGTCCCAGGCCCTGGGATTTTTCTGTTGGGCTGAGATATTTTTGTCCCAGGCTCTGGGATTTTCCGTACTTATTGAATGGTAGAGAAATCGTAGGTCTCGAAAGTCTCGTCGAAGCTCACCTCTGCCGTAGGCGCACACAGGTGCACAATGTCGGCTACCTGCTGCTGCATCTGCGGGGTCATCGTTCTTTCGCCGTCCTTATAGCGATAGTAGGTGCCCTTGCTGCCGAAGAGGGCAGTTAGCTTGAGGCGTATGTCGGAGCGCACCTTCTTGCTGTCCACATCTCTGTAGATGCTGTTGAGACCGCGGGCCATCGTTACCTTCTCTGCACTCTGGAAGAAGTGGCACTCCTCCTCGTTGATGGCACTGGGCAGCACGCACTCCCATTTCTTTACGCAGGCAGGCGCCTGCACGCATGCCAGATGCCGCAGGCATTCCCCGGCTTTCGGGCAGTTGCCGTTCTGGCACAGCGCCCAGTCCTTCGGAATCTCCTTAAAGTCAATGTCATTCATATCGTTTGGTAGTCTTTTCGCATTGTTTCTCTGTCTTTTACTTGTGCTTTTCCTTTCACGAGCATCCTCTCGTTTTCCACCTTGCCTACACTTCTTTTTAGTTGCCTACACTTATCTAAGTTAATGTGTTTCAGTTGTTTAATGATTTAGTGTAGGAAGTGTATGCAATTTCTAAGCATTTTTCTGCAAACTATCATCCTTTTTCTGCCCGAATAGCCAATAAGCAAGAGTGGGACTTAGTCGGATGACATTACTCACCAGCAAGCATAGGCCAATGACAAGTAAAGAAATGATGAGCGTGATGAATAGTTCTATAGTAGGATTACTGTTCTCTGAAAAGTAATGACCAAGCGTCTGCAAATTTCGAGGCAGCAGGAAGTAGTGTATGAGATAGATGTCGAGCGTTCTTCTCCCTATATATTGCAAGCTGTTCCCAAGAACTGTGCCTTTTGCAAATGATGCCTCATGCTTTTTGAAAAAAGAGAACACGACGATGATTCCAAGCAGTCCCCATGCAAGAAACTCTAATTTCTTCCACCACATATTGCAGTCTTTCCCATACCACAAAAGGAGAGAAAGGGCAAAAGCACCAATGACGATGGTCATGAATCGTGGGTTGTCTAGCAGCTTTGTAATCTTGTCAAAATAGCGTCTCGTTAAGACACCTATAACAAAGAAAACGAAGTATCTCCATTGTGCTATATTGCAGATGAGGTCAATGTGATGCTTCTCTGCAAAGTCGTCAACAAATTTGGAGTCAAAGAAGATAAATCCTATGGACAGTATCAGCAGGATGATGTAGCTTTTTCTCTCTCCACTCTTGCCATACAATTTGGAACAGAGCATTGAAATGGTTGAGAATATGAAGAAATAAACGAACAAGGTCAGTGTGAACCAGTATCCCCCCTTCGCCTTGTGGATGATAGAACCATAGAAGTCAAGATGATAGAGATAGGCAAATATGGACAAAAAGATAATGGTTGGGATAATCTGTACCTTGAATTTCTTTTTCAGGAAATCCCACGTCACTGCGCCACTCCATATTCTCGATGCTTTGTACATAATAAACCCACTGATGAAAAAGAACAAAGGCATCCTGAATATTTTAAAAAACTTTCCCCAGTTAAACACGTCAATTCCTTGATAACTGAAGAAAATAACATGCGCCAATACTACGAGGATCATGGTAAAGCCCCGCATGGCATCGATGTATTCTATACGTTTGGTCATTATTTAATTTAAGCGATGCTGCTATGTGTTGCTTAGTGGGTGCTGCGTATCACCTTGCACGGGTTGCCTGCTGCAATGCAGTCGGCAGGGATGCTCTTTGTAACGACACTCCCTGCACCGATAATGCTTCGCGCCCCAATGGTTACTCCCTTTAGGATGATACAGTTGGCACCTATCCACACGTCATCCTCAATAGTGACGGGAGCACTTTGTACGGTCGTTCTTACATCACCGGCATCTGAAGGTTTCTCGCCACGTCTTGCCAAATAGTCTATCTGATGCGTGTCAGTATCAAGTATTATGCAGTTGCCACCGATATTCACATGGTTACCTATGGTCAGCCGTTCCCTCACCCAGATACACGGCGAGCTCATTCCCACGTGGTTGCCGATGGTAATTGTAGAAGATGTGAGTCCGGTGTGGATGCATCCATGAATATTCCTGCAAATTGGGTTAATGCCGTCGCCGCTAGTGAAATGGAAATCGTCACCGATGGTGATTTTTCCTCTTCTGCCGGTGACATATACCTTATTATACACCAGCATGTTCTTTCCGTACTGTATTTTCTTGTAACGGAAATATAGACGGTTGAACCAGCGATAGAATTTAATTCTCAAAGAGTTCATCTATTTTTTGTAGTATTGTCTGGTTTGAATATTCATATTTCATAACAGTTGCTTTCTTCTTGTCATACTCCCCATTCTCATTGTTGATGATACGAGCTAACAACTGTGGCATTTCCTCGATATTAGCAATCCATCCACAGGAATTGTCTACCACCTCGTAGGCCACGGGGAAGTTATTCGATAAGACAGGGGTGTGCAGGATCTTTGCTTCTGCTAATGTGTATGAAAAACTCTCAAATGCAGATAGGCAAATATGAATATCCGCTTGTTTAAAAAATGGATAAGGATTCTCTTGAGTCTGAATAAGTTTTACATAGTTCTCTACATGGTGCTCTTTTATTTTTTCTTCAATGACACTCTGATTCACACCGGCTCCCATAATATACCAGCAAAAAGGCTTCTGCGCGAAATTCTTTATTCTCGAAACCATTTCCGGTATGAGGTGGAAATTCTTAACCACAACAAATCGCCCTATCGAAAGAATATTAAACACATTCTTTGAATATGGGAGTTTGATGGATTTGTCGTCAGCTTGTTCCTTTATGTAACTGGTGTTGATAGTGTTATATAAGTATGCAGCCTTGTCATCATATTCTGGATACACAGAAAGCATAGATTCCATAGCTGCTCTTGATACACAGACAATTCGATGATACGTATCGTAATAACGTTTTGTTGCACGCAAGTTCACCTTGTTTTTCAACATCGAGTAGTCAAAATGTATCCATGCAATCTTGTTGACATTGGTAAAATAAGAACCAAACATGGTGGTAGTACCTTCTTGATAGGCAACCACTGTGTCAAAGTTGTATTTCTTCTGTAAGAAACGAACTTCCCTTTTATATAGCCGTTCAAAATTGTTTTTCTTTGTCAGCTTGTTGTATAGTCCCATTACCTTTCGTGTCACAACATTGTCATGCAGCCAGTAATAGAGACGGCTCTTCTTCAGAATATACGGTTCAAATATCCTTTTGTAGTAGTCCCCACCATCCTCATAGAGACAATAGACCGAAATCTGGTATTTCGTCTTGTCTATCAGCGACAGCAGATTCTCCAAACTCTTGTTGGTGCCGCCGTGCGAGTATTCAGGAATGATGAAAAGGAGTTTCTTCATTGATGATAATATCGGCTGAAAATCTCTTCCAATTGCTCTTTGGAAAGGCGATCTTGAGGAGCATATAGTTTTGATTCGTGTTCCAATATCTCATCTATGCTGAACAACGGGCGTTTGATGGATGCAGGATTACCTACAATAACGGCGTATGGAGGCCATTCGCCACTTATCACACAGCCAGCTCCAACGACACATCCTCTTCCAATATGTGTACCATTTAGCAGGGTGACATTAATTCCTATCCATACATCTTCTTCAACGATGATGTCACGGTCGTATTTGTGTTCTTTATCCAGTTTGTCTTTGATTGCTTCTGTCACATCATGTTTCCACATTCCCACTACGGGCATGTGATTGCCAGGACAAACACAAAGATTGTAGCTTGAGAATGATCCACGTTTCATAATGAACTTTGAGCGAGGGTTCAATATTATCCCTCCCTCTGGCAAAGACGTATTCTCATAAAGATAGAGATTCTTCTTATTAAATACAATTACATCAGATGCCAGGTATGCATCCTTTGCCAAATATCCATATTCGTTCCGTCTGTCAATGTGCAGTAAACGGTCAAATATGCTCTTTATCCGTTGCTTGATGCCGATGTAATGCATACTAAAATTAGAGATTCATTTGCAAGACTTTCTCAATAATTGGAGCCATATCGTAATATCGATATTCTGCAAGACGTCCACCGAAGATAACATCCTTTTCCTTAGAGGCTAACTCATGATATGCTTTTGCCAAAGCATCGTTCCGCTTATCATTGACAGGATAATACGGTTCCATGCCCTCTTTATATTCTATGGAGTATTCTTCACTAATTACCGTCTTTGGGCACTCATACACCTCCTGCCCAAACATTTCGAAATGCTTATGCTCTATAACACGAGTATATGGAACTTCATGCGAAGTGTAATTTACTACTGCATTGCCTTGATAGTTTGGTATATTCTCTGTCCTCGTTTTGAACGTTATCGTACGCCAGTCGAGTTTCCCAAACCTTAAGTTGAAAAACTCATCCAAGGCTCCCGTATATACTAGCCTATTGGCATACTTTCTCCAGTCTCTGAATACAGAACAAAAGAAGTCCGTATCTGTCTTTGTCTCCACACCATTTAAAAGTCCGTCTATCAACTTATTGTAACCGCCAATAGGAACACCTTGATATCTGTCGTTGAAATAATTGTTGTCATAGGTAAAGCGCAAGGGCAACCGTTTAATGATAAAAGCAGGCAGTTCCGTGCATTTTCGTCCCCATTGCTTTTCTGTATAATCTTTAATGAGTTTGTTGAAAATATCTTTGCCTACAAGTAGCAGTGCCTGTTCTTCTAGATTTGACGGTTCGCGACCAGCTAAAGCAGCTATTGCCTCTGCCCGTTGCTCCTCTAACTTGCGTTTCGCCTCTTCTGGTGTCAGTACACCCCATAACCGATAAAAGGTGTTCATATTAAAGGGCAGGTTGTACAATTCACCATGACAATTGGCTATAGGGCTATTTGTATATCGGTTAAATGGTACGATGGAGTTAACAAATTCCCAGACTTCTTTATTTGATGTATGAAAAATGTGAGCCCCATATTTATGCACATTGATGCCTTCAATGTTTTCACAGTACACATTTCCACCTAGGTGAGAGCGCTTGTCTATCACTAAACATTTCCATCCCATCTGTCTGGCTCGATAGGCAAATGTTGCACCGAAAAGACCTGAGCCAATAATAAGGTAATCGTATTTATCCATCACAATTATAATATGTGCAACAATTTGTGCTCAAACAAGAATAATTTCAACAGGTTCTTGTAGTGAATGTAATAATCTGATATGTACTTGCCATAATAAGCTTTAATCATTGCCTTCCTGAATGAACTTTTTGAATATGAGCGAATGAAATAGTCGTAATTGTTGGGCTTCTTGCATGGATGATTTAATTGGTCATTCCAACGTGTGACTTCAAGGACTTCTCGCCTTTTCCAAGTAATCTCGTTCTTTAAACTGTGGAATAACTTTTTGCCTTTTTCAGTATTAACGAGAACAGCAGAGACACCTTTGCTAATGGAAAAACCCGCATCGGGTTGAAGACCCCAGAAATCACAAATAGTCAGGTCACCAACACGGTGGTTCTGGGCATAAGGACATGAATAACAATTCTCACGAAAGGTTAAGCATCGCATAAAACCAAACATATAATAGTCCTTGTTATATGGCTTGAATGTCTCTTTATTCGTATGTTTGTTTCTTATAAGCCATCCGAACTGTATTTTTGGGGACTTTATGTTTGTGTTTTTCCTGCGAAAAGATATTTCTACTTCCTTGTTGTCTGTACAATAATAGCCTAAGTTTTCGCTCAGCATTTTCTGCGAGGGAACACCATGGCATACCAGGTCTATCGTAATCAGATTGGAATAATCTTTGTGAAGATAATTCTTTAAACCTGCCACTTGGCATGGAGTCCCGATGAACAAAACCAATGGAAAATGTTCTAAGTCAGCTTTGATTTGGGTGAAGGATTCGCCCAAGTCACTATGGACATATTTAGAGCCTTTGAGTATATAAATAACATTTAGGTCGTCAACTCTGATATGACGGACGTGTCGGGGATTAGTTCCTGAACAACCATAGACAACCCCTCCATAACTAATCACATATTTTGATAATGCAGTCGCAGCGCCACCCGAGGAACATGAAAGCAATTCTTTTTCATCTTTGACTGTTACTGCATAACACTCTTTAATCTGCTCAAGAGGTAATGGATTGTTCACTGGACATGTTTTTACACAGAGTCCACAATCTACGCATAAATTCTGATGAATTACTGGATGCATAAATCCACATAAATCAGGTTGCATGTGGATGGCATGATGAGCACACACATTCATGCAGGCTGTACAACCCGTACACTTCTCTTTAGGGCAAACAGATTCCATCATCCCTTACATCTCTCTATTGAGGATAAATTTGCCCGAAGGAATTCTTTAGAATGCGTAATAAACGGTTCTAGCCGATGCTTTATTTCTGAAAACTGCGGAGCATCATTGGATAAAGATAATGGACTCTTTCCATCTATAATCCTGTCCTCTGCCCCCATATTCTTTAATAAAGTCTCGATTCTGGAATTCTGATTAATAGGCGAATCATCAGTAAAGCGCTTGAATGTATAAAAAGGAGTTTCGAAAATCGCTGAGAAAATGGTGCCATGAAAAGAATCTGTAAATACTAAATCGGCATTCCTGATATATTCAAGGAAATCAAAAGGCCCGCCAGAAATGAGTTTGTCTGCCTTCCCATAGTCCTGAAGATTGGACATGAACAAGTAAAAGTTCAAGCCATGCCGATGGGCGTAGTCTTTTGATATTTGATAATGCGTTTTGTTAGGCGTCAGGATATACCCTAAGATATACTTCTCTTTTTTGTCAATTTTGCAAGGCAGCACATTCTCCCATTCTTTTTTATCCAACAAAAGAGTTGGGTCAACGGCTAGTTCTACTTTTTGTTGAGTTAGTTCTTGGAGAGCTTCTCTTCCAGCCTCTTCCCGTATAGATATGGCAGAAAAAGAACTAATCAACTCGGCAATTTTACTTTTCCATTCATCAAGGATTTGATAACTGCCTATACTAGGCGCGTATGAGATTTTCTTTTTTTGGGTAAAAGCTGCATAATAAAAAAGTCTACGATTATCTGTTAATACCTTTGGGTTCCAGATCTGGTCACTTCCGCAAATATAGACATCGTAGTCTTTTTCGTCTTTCAAAACAGATGCAGTGTCATGATCAATTTTCAGAGTATTAGCTTTAAACTCATCTATACCTCGATATAACAATTGTTGACAACGAAAAAAGGCCCTGTAGTTAGCATGCACTGACTGCCATGCCTTTCTCCAACGCCGTTTCCATTTGTTACCAACCCCATGTCTATTACCAGATTTCGACACGGCAGAAACAATAGTACAATCATCTATAATATGATTCTCGTAACCCAGTGATTCTATATAATGCTGTAAGGCATACGCCTGTAAGCATGTGCCGTAGTTATAGAACGAGTTCCAAGTCAGCGTAGCGGTTTTAAGCATAAGAGGCTTATTTCTTTAGCTTATTGGCTATGACGTGCAAATCATATAAAGGGAATAAATATAATCCCTTTTTGTTCTTAACCCTACGCCACATTTTTATAATGGGCATTTGCATATTGAGTACTCCAACCGGCACTGTATAGGAAGCTGCCTTTTGATACAGTTGTGGGTAATCCTCTTTAAATTTCCTATCCATTGTAACAAGGTCGAATTCTGCATTCTTATCCATTGCCCAAACGTACAAACGCAGAGTGCGTCGCTTAATTGCGTAAGACATGTATTGATATGCCGGATTATCTTCGTATGTGTCTTGGTAGACTTTCATCATCGACCATAACCCTTTCTCAACATGTGACAACCGCTTGATAACCTCTTGCGGACTAACGGTTTGCCCATCACGGCCCACAAGATATTTATAGATTATCTGATTGTGATAATAGACAGTATGTATTTCTGTCATGGGGTGGAATATCCACTCCTGATCTGTATAAGACACCCCTTCCGTCTGATGATAATGAATCTTTTTGAAGATATCACTCCTATATGTGACAGCATGCATAACAACTGACTCATAGGCGGACATTTCTTCAAAGGAGAACGTTTTACCTGCAACAAATGGAAGTCTCAGGACTGCGGTTGTCAGTCCTTTTTCGTTAACCTTTTCATAATCTGTCAGTACTAAATCAGCATCTTGCGTCTCTAATATATTCAGGTATGCGGGCAGATTCTCTGTCTGATAGCTGTCATCTGCATCTAATATCCTTACGTACTTGCCTTTTACGCAGTGAAGGGCAGCGTTGATACAAGAACCATAGTTACCATTTGCTTTATCAATGACCGAGAACATTTCGGGATAATTATCTGCATAACCGTGTGCAATTTCCGAAGACCGGTCTGTTGCCCCATCGATAACAACTATCACATCCAATCTCTCCCGGAGGTCTTCTGTTTCCAGAATCAAGGAGGTAAGACACTGGTCAAGCAATGCCTCCATATTGTATGTTGGAATGATAATGGAAAGAAGCTTCTGCATATTTATTGATGATTTTTCCGCATCCATGCATTTAAGCGTAAGGATAATTGCTGATATTTGTTAAAGTTCCATACTCTGTACAACTCTTGTTGGAGCTTTTTGTCTGTAATCATTTCAAATATATGAATCCTGACATATTCCCGAACTATTGCAGGTATCTCGTCTTCTGCTATATATCCTTTCTGGCAGATATAATCAAAAATGAGTTTGTCTTCTTTCTGATTGACACCATTCGTATTGCATTTCTTTGTTGTGTTGTTGGGATGAGCACGGAAATAGTTGTATGGCTTTTCTACAAATGCCACGTCACCTTTTTCTGCTAACAGAATCCAAAACAGCCGGTCGCCAGCCCCTTTTAAAGATGCATAGTCCTTAGAAATGCTCATAAAGGCTTCTTTAGTGAATAATGCAGAACTAGCATTTACAATTCCAGTTCCTGAGTGCATAAAGTCATGGATAAACTTTTTGCCATCCATTACACCATCTTGTATGTTTTTGGGACCGACAGGTCCGATTATTCCTTTCTCGTTGAAAAGGATACTTCTACAAAAAGCAACACTTGTGCCCAAGTTATGGAATTCTGGCACTAACACTTCCAAAAAATGTTCATCAGCATAATCGTCACTCTCGGCTATCCATAGCAGTTCGCCCTTCGCTAAATTGGCTCCTTTTGCCCATTGCTTATAAGGGCTTCCGCTATTTTCGTCGTTATATATAATATGAGAAACATGAGGATTCTCACGATATTTTTCTATCACCGAACGGCTTGACCCTTCATCAGGCGAGCAGTCATCCAGAATAATAACCTCAAAGTTCTGGTATGTCTGATTCAGCACACTTTGTATGCGCTGATCCAGGTACTTTGAGTGGCAATAATTGGGAATGATGACAGAGATGAGAGGATAATGCATAACCTAAAGGCTCTCTTTTTTTTAATGGCTTGGTTCTGAAGTGTTATAATTGTTTGTATATCTCCAATCTATTCATCCTTAATGCCTCAGCAGAATAATGCTCTTTGACCATCTGATTAGCATTATGAATGAAATGCATTTTTAAATTCCTGTCCTGAAGTTTGAGAATATCCTCTACAAATAAATAGGGGTCGTTGGTTAGGAAGCAATCATGACCATCTTTAACTGGAATACCTTCTGCTCCAACTGTGGTGCTGACAAAGGGGATTCCCATGCTGGCAGCTTCAAGAATTTTCATACGGATACCACTGCCAATGGTGATAGGGACAATCATCACCGTGCCTTTCATTGTTTCAAATAGGTTATTTACAAAACCAAGGAACTCCACATCGGGATAGTCTTTGAGTATGGCCTTTTTGTTCTCTTCTCTCCATTTACCGATGACGTTTAGCCTGTAAGCAGGCTCTTCCTTTTTAAGTGCATGCCAGCAGTTGTCAAGGAACCATCGCAACCCCACACGGTTAGGAATGTTATCATCAGGACCGATGAATGTCAATATCCGTTCGTCACTTAGATATGGAGAAAACTCTGTTTCTGTGTTGACAACGGCAAACGAAGACGATATAGGAGTTGTGACTCCTTGCTCCTCTAATTTCTTTTTGTCGATAGGCGAAAGCGTGATGATATGGTCGGCATGATTTAGCATATTAATCTCTGATGCAAGCGTATGCTTATAGCAAGTCTTGGCATAGAGGTTGTATGGATCGTCATTCAGTTCCAATCCATGTTTTACAAAAGCCAGCTCGTGGTGTACATAAACTTTCTTCACCGTATCTGGCAGGCTTAAAATGAAAGAACTGATCCACGGCATCTCTACTTGGGCAATGTCAATATGATACTTCTCACAAGCATCCCAAATGAATTGCTGCCATTTGGCAGGTTGGGGCCTGTTTGACCATAGCCATTGATCGTACCTGGCATTCTTGTCGGGTGGATTAAATTTCTTGGCCTGCACCGCCAGCATCCTTTGAAGTTTATCAATGACCCTAGCCTTGAAATTAGGGGCTTTGTGGCGGGTGTCCATTGGAAGGAGTGTGGCATGAGGAAATCGTTTCTGAAACTCAACGGCAGCAGACTCGTCTGCTCCCCAGCCCACATAATAGGCTATGAAGATATTGAAATCATCCTTCACGCAATCTATTCCGTTATAGATAGCTTGATGCCCCCCCGACACCAAAGGGTAGGGCAGAAATGGAATGATGAAAAGGAGGCTTTTCTTTTGCATACGAATAGTTATTTCACAAAAGACCTAACCTTTATGATGAGTGACGAAAGTTTAAGTGAAATGTCATATAGACTTCGCGTGATTTTGCTTTGTCTTACAAAGGCTAACTCATACTTATATTGCAAGAGTTTATCCATGTCCTTTTGAATACTTGGATGAAAAAGACGATCTGCTACTTTCTTCCGCTCATGGGTCATGCCCTCGCTCATTGATATACCATTGCTTTCATATAAACATACCTTCACAGGAAGATATTGAGTTGTAATACCACCAAAATATATAGTCTCAACAGAATGTTTCCAGTCAGAGACAATTTTTAAAGATTCATCATATCCGCCAAATCGTTCAAAAACGCTATTCTTAATAAACATTGCCTGGTGAGGAAGGCTACCTTTCATGAAAAACTCATAATCATACATACCGGAAGAGGCATCACAAAATACCACTTCATGATTATTATAAACGAATATGGCAATTCCAATAAGGCAGTCAACCGCAGATGATTGAGAAAATATATTCTTTAATGAAGAAGATTCATAATAACAATCTCCTGAGTTCAGGAAATTAAGATACTCACCTTTTGCAAGAGCAATACCCTTATTCATAGCATTATAGATACCCTTATCAGGTTCGGAAACAACCACGACTTTTGCATTTGCCTCGCTTTCGTAATCCCGTATCACTTCCATAGATCCATCGGTAGATGCACCATCAATAATAATATGCTCGTAATCTTCAAAGCTTTGTTTCCTTACGCTTTCAAGTGTTCGCTGAAGTCCCTGCGCATGATTATAGTTGATAGTTATGACGGATAATTTCATAAGCTTATTGATAACTGAACTCTTTAACGAGATTTGTGATAATCATAACATCTTCATCTCTCAATTCATAGAATAAAGGCAAACGCACAAGACAGTCTGCATAGCGATTGCAGTTAAGAAGAATCCGCCCATCATGCTTGTCGAAATAATACTTGCTGGAATGTAATGGAAGATAATGGAATGTAGCCTGTACGCCGTTGTTCTTCAGATAGTTCATAAAGGCATCCCGATATTCCAGATCAGGACAAAGCAAATAGTACATGTGGGCATTATTTGTGGCATATTCAGGGACTTTGGGTAAGGCAGGGCCATTTGTAAGATGATCGCGAAATGCTTTGTCATACATGTTCCATATATGCAAACGTTTGTTCTGAATGTCATCCATCTGCTCCAGCTGTGCCCAAAGATACGCAGCATTGAACTCTGATGGCAGGAAAGAACTGCCCATATCGCACCATCCATATTTGTTGACCATGCCGCGGTAGAACTCGGCGCGATTTGTACCCTTTTCCCAGATAATCTCTGAGCGGCGGATAAAACGTTCGTCGTTTACAACGAGCATACCGCCCTCTCCAGAACTTATATTTTTAGTCTCATGGAAAGAAAATGCAGCAAGATGGCCGATGCCTCCTAATGGCTTGCCCTTATAGAAAGAGTCAATGGCATGTGCGGCATCTTCAACAACCAGCAGATGATGTTTTTCTGCTAAAGCCATAATCGGGTCCATGTCACAAGCTACGCCAGCATAGTGAACAACTGCTATCACCTTGGTTTTAGGCGTAATCAACGGCTCAATCTGCTCAGCTTCCACGTTAGGTGTCTCTTTGGAAGAATCGGCAAATACCACCTTTGCTCCCTCACGGAGAAAAGCTAAAGCTGTTGATACGAATGTGTAAGAAGGTATGATGACTTCATCGCCAGGATGTAAGTCACAAAGCATGGCGCACATTTCCAACGCATCAGTTCCAGAGGTGGTGAGCAGGCACTTTTTGAAACCATACTTCTTTTCAAAGAACCCGTGGCAAAGTTTTGTGAAATCACCGTTCCCCGACATTGTCGTTGAACGACACACTTCTTGAATGTAGCTCAATTCGCGCCCAGAGCAATATGGTTTATTAAATGGTATCATATCTTTTCATCTTCATTTCAATAATTTATGGAAAAAATCCATTTGAACCTTTCTGGAGAAGGACATCAAACCTAACTCTCTACACCGTTGTGACATTTTTAGATATTCATGAGTAGTTAAATCAAGGATAATATTAATACCTTTCGCCATGTCTTCTGCGTCATTGTATTTTGCACGATATCCTGTTACTCCTGTTTGCACGATATCGAGAGCAACACCCATTTCAAATGCTACGACAGGCGTGCCGGACATGATACCCATATTAATCATTTGCGGACCAGAATCTTCAAGTGATGGACATACAAATACATCTGCCACCTGATAGGCTTGAGCAAGAGCCTTCATGTCAAGATGCCCTGCAAAAATAATATCAAGTCCCATGTCAGGAAGAATATTCTTGCCAGCAGCAAGAAAAACTACATCTTTGCGCTCAATCATACTCAAAGATGTAATCAGGGTTTTCATTCCTTTACGGATTTCGTCTAAATAGGAGCAACCGAAAAACACCACCTTTTTGCCATCAGGGATGTTGAACTGTTTTCTAAGTTGTCTATTGTCATCTAAGGGACTAAATAGTGTCTCATCTATTGCTTCAAGAAGTCTGTATGTTGTAGCATCCTCCCATAAAGGAGATTTCTTCAAACGGAGTAAATCAAATGTCGTGGGATAAATGACATTTTTCTCCTTAACTAAATATTTCTTTTTGAAAAGAAAATTCTGACGAATGAAATGCTTCAATAATAAAGAGTTAGTCATCTTACAATCCTTACATCCTGACTGGTAGCCTAAACAGTCCCATGGATAATGACAGGCCCCTGAGAGAATAGCCTCGTCAATCATAAAATAAAAGACTTTTGCACCAGTCAAATATTGTAAGTCACTAACATATTTAGCATTGGCATAGCCACTGACCCAATGGACAAAAATGTAGTTCGGCTTTTCAGGAAGAGCATGAACTAGGTCTTTCGCGTTAAATTGTGTAATCCTTTCTGCAAAGTTTGTACCCGTATATTTGGAATCTAAGAATGGCTTTACTTTATTAATGAATAGGTTATGGATTCTTCTCTTTATTCTTTCTGCTAAAGGAATCTGGGTCTGATGAATCTTTATTTCTTTCTCATCAGGTGCTATAATTCTCCTGCCTGCAATTGCTATGTAAGAATGGTATCCAGCGGAAACAAGATTCCGGTGGATGTTATGGGTATAATCATAACTTCCTCCCCAACTGATTGCTACCAAATGGAGAACGGTCATAGAATTATTCACCTCTTTGTTTTTGTTATCCCAATCATGTGGAAGAGTCTTCTTATTTTATGTTTATAGATTTCTGAACCTGCAGGTTCAAAACGCAAGAATTTCATCAGTCTGTCTTCCACCGAAGGTGAGTATTTATGTTGGGGGATTAACTTGAAATAATAAGAACTTGCTACAGGAAAGGGGGCTGTATAGTTAGCTCGTGTTCCTACGCAATGTACGCCAGTGCCATCGAAACCACAATTATTAACCAACGAATATCGAGGGAGAACACAAAAGGCATTATGTTTAAACATGCAATAGTCCCAACGTATACACCACGAATCCATTTTTCCTTCCATCTGCATCTTTAACATTCTAAAGTTATCATCACCACCGCGATTAAAAAGTTTCTGGAGTTTTTCGTCACGCAGCATCTCATCATAGCCAGAAACCTCCCAATCGGCGTTATCCCATCTGTCTTTCCATGTAGCCCATCCCCAAGAACATGAACGATAAGTTAAATAAATATCTTTCTTATACCACCACGGGAAATTTATGTTATGATTGAATCCGCCAATCATGTAAATATCCTTTCGCTCTTTATAAATGTCCAGACAGTCGTTCATGTATCGAAGAAAATATGGATGGGTAATAATGTCATCTTCAACAACTATTGCTTTACCGTACTTCTTAATTATTTCAGTAACGCCACTAATCACAGAATTAGCAAGGCCTTTGTTCGTCTTTTGTGTTTTTACGAAAATTTTCTTAAACCCTGTAATGGAACGTATGTAATCTTGGACTTCATAAACCTTTGCTTTTTGTTCTTCAGTCGCATCCATTTTTGGACCGTCAGAGAAAATGTACAATTCACTCTCTTCTGCGAATTCATTTTTACGAAGAGCATCTATCGTTTTTTTTGTGTGTTGTAATCGATTGTAAACAAAGACTATTATTGGAGCAAACATGATTTTTCAAATTATCGTTTTATACGACTCAAATAATGCGAGCTTTTTCTTAAGAGCTTTCAACAATCTTCTGTCACAATGGGGATAAAAGAAAAAGAACACCCCCCAAAAGAAAGCGATACTAAAATGATGATGTCGAAGTAACTGAAACGCAAATCTATTGATACAAGTATTTTTCTTCCTATCTTGTGCTCTGAGTAAATATTTGGCTAAAAGAGCGTAAGAAAGAAGTTGGAGATCTAAAAGTGGCTCATCCAAATTCTTCAATACTTCATTAAAAATAATGTTCCAATGAAAACTCCTTTGTTCTAGAGTCTCACTTTTCATAATAGATCCTTCAGTGGAGTAGTGAATATAAGTAACGATAGTGACTATGGCAAAACTGCTCAATACTTTGGCTACTTTATACATCCACAACTCATCTTCATGGATAAGTCCCTCCTTGAAAAACAAATTGTGATTGGTCAAGAAAGATTTCAATATAAGTTTGTTCCAAGCATTTGTCGGGATAATTCTTTTAGGTATACAATAATAATAATACCTAACTGCTGTGTTATTATCAATATAATGAGGCTTTCCTGCGTATGGGATGTCATAATAGTCATCATAATGAGGGCAGGCCTCAACCAAGCCCTGAATCATTTCTATGCCAGGTCTCAAACAAACTTCTTTACACAATAGTTCTATGGCTTCTTCTTTTATTTCGTCATCACTATCCAAAAAAAACACATATTCTCCTGTTGCAGCATATATACCTGTGTTTCTTGCTGCAGAAAGACCGCAATTTTGCTCGTGTTTTAGGAACACAAAACGAATACTATCGTTTTGGATTCCATTTTTGTCGTTGTTCATAAAGCTGTCAATACATTTCCTTGCAATGTCCATACTGCAATCAGGTGTACAATCATCAACAAGAATCACTTCTAAATGACGATATGTTTGGTGTATTACTGACATAATACACCGTTCAATATAGGGTTCCACTTTATAGATGGGAATGATGATGGAAACTAATGGCTTTCGCATGATGGATTGGGTTCTATGAAATATGATCGGAAATCAAATTTAGGTCTTAACAGTCCTCTTGGGGTTGACATACAACCCTCCCGTGTTATTTCATTCTCAATTTCAAATGAATGAACAAATTCTCCCCAAATACGATAATGCTGATCTTTGCCAAACCAATAACGGAAATAGAAACGACCTAAGTTCAAGAAAAAAGGAGGAAGATCATATTCTAAGCAATAGTCTCCCGCTTTAGCGTCTTTATTAGGAGTAATGAGTGCAGGAATGTGACAAATGACGGTGTCATCCACACTGCATAAGTCGCATGAGGCGTCCAACATAATATTGGGTTGATAGTTCCTAAAAATAAATTTCACGTGGATGCCGGAAGTGACACTAATTTGATTACCGTGAATTGGGGTGAGTTCAAAAGAACGAATCTTTATTTTTTCATTGCCAGGAGCTGTGCTTAAGTCTGGAAATTCTACTTTGTTTGTGGTTTTGACACCGCCGCCGATATATTCTCTTACCACATCTAGCACGGGACCCGAATAGCGAAGAGTACCATTCTCTAAAAGGATGCCATTCTTGCAAAGCTTCTTTACTGCTGCCATGTTATGTGAGACGAACAGAACGGTACGTCCACCATCCTGGCTGACATCCTGCATTTTGCCAATGGCTTTTTTTTGGAATTCTGCATCACCGACAGCCAAAACCTCGTCAACGACAAGGATTTCAGGTTCGAGGAAGGCGGCGACAGCAAAACCGAGGCGGACAGTCATGCCAGAGGAGAAACGCTTGACGGGGGTGTCCAAATAACGCTCAATGCCGGCGAAGTCGACAATCTCATCGAGCTTACGGTCTATCTCATGACGGGTCATGCCCATGATGCTGCCGTTCATGTAGATGTTCTGGCGGGCAGTCATCTCGGGATGGAAGCCGGTGCCGACTTCTAACAAGGAGGCAATGCGGCCACGGTACCAGATGTCGCCGGTGGAGGGGGCGGTGATGTGGCTGAGGAGCTTCAGCAGCGTGCTCTTGCCGGCACCGTTCTTACCGATGATGCCGACAACATCGCCTTGCTCCACCTTGAAAGAGATATCCTTCAATGCCCAGACATAGTCGCTATTGCCCTTGGAACTGCGGTCGTTGACCTCGCCAATCTTCAGATAGGGGTCTTCTCTTCTTAAAACACTGGTCTGCCACCATCGGTTGATGTCGTGCTGGAGGGAGCCCGTGCCGACGAGGCCGAGGCGGTATAACTTGCCTACGTTCTGAAATTCTATAGCTATATTCTTATCCATTTAAAATTATACGTGAACGTTAACGTGAACGTCAACTGTTTTTAAACGTGTTTATAATGATAACGATAATGTTAACGTCGTATTGATGCGATGAAACCAGTCAATTGTTTTTGAATGCTTTTAAGGCCCGTCATTAGGATTTCATATTGCTGCATTGGTATGTAATTCAGGTTTCGTGATATGAGAAGTTGAGTTTCTACTTCATTTGCAGAGCCTAAAGATAAATCTAAAAAATGAGCAAAGTCGGAATCGGTAGGTCGCCCTGCTCCTTCTGCTATATTTGATGATATACTAACGACAGCACGTTGCAATTGGTCACATAATCCTTTCTTCTCAAACCAAGGTAATTTGGAAGTGACTTCATATATTTGTGTGGCAAAAACTACTGCATCTTGCCAGACTTTGTAGTTGTGAAAATTTCTTGCCGTCTGATTTGAATTCATAATTCACTTGTGTTCTTGTCGACGCTCCCGTTAACGTTGACGTTTTCGTTGACGTTGACGTTCCCGTTGACGTTGACGTTTTCGTTGTCGTTCCCGTTGTCGTTTTCGTTCCCGTTAAACAGTATCCATAAAACGCTGTTCGGTGCGATTAAAGATGATGACTGCCAAGAACAGGGTGATGCAAAGGAAAACGGCGCTGTAGAGGAGACCACCAAAAGAGAAGGTGCCTACACCGAGGCAGCTGTACTTGAATGCCTCGAAAATGGGCGACAGGGGATTGAGATTGAGATAAACCTGATACCGCTCTGGGGCAAAGCTCATTGGATAGATGACAGGCGTAGCGTACATTAAAAGCTGGACACCAAAAGCTATCAGCATCTTCAAGTCGCGATACTTCGTGGTCAAGGAGGTGATAATGAGTCCCCAGGACATGGCATGCAATCCCACCATCAAAATGAGAACGGGGAATAGCGCTAACGTATATGTCAACTTTAACTCATATTGGTTGGTAATGACGTAGTAGGCATAGATGATGATGAACATCAGTAGCTGGATGAACATACGCAGCAGGTTGCTGGAGATGGAACTCAGGGGTACGACTAAACGGGGGAAATAAACCTTGCCAAAGACGCCCTGATTGGCTGCAAAGACGTTACTGCAAGCGGTGAAGCAAGAACTGAAATAGTTCCACAACGTTATACCTGCCATGTAGAAAAGCGGCTGGGGAATGCCGTCTGTACTAATGCCAGCCAATCCACCAAAGACAAACATATACATGATGGTGGTGAGCAGCGGCTGTATCAGGAACCAAAGGGGACCGAGAACGGTCTGCTTGTATTGTGTGACAATGTCACGTTTGATATACATGCGATAAAGGTCACGGTAGTTCCATAGACCTTTGATGTCGACATCGAGCCATTTCCGTTTCGGCTCAATGTGGCTGACGTAATCTTTTGCTGTTACTATGGTGTTTGTTTCCATGTTTTTCCTTAATGCTAACGGTATCGTTAACCAACGGATTTGGCGTGTTGACAGATGTGTTGATTAAGACTTGCCGTAGTATCCGTAGCCGTGGCCCTTGCCGCTGCCATAGCGGCCGTAGCCATAGCCATAACGGTGGTAGCCGTAGTGGTGCTCTGCATCGGTGCCGTTGAGCAGAATGGCCATATTGTTGTATTTCTTATCCTCGTAGTTCTTCTCTAGTTCTGGCAACATCACACGCTCCAGAAGGCCGGCACGGATGACGAAGAGGGTGACATCGGCCTCGCGGCTGATGATAGTAGCGTCGGCCACGATTTCCACCGGCGGACAGTCGATGAAAATGTAGTCGTACTCCTTACGTAGTTCGTCGAGCATCGGCTTCAGTTTCGGCGAGTAAAGCAGTTCTGTGGGGTTGGGGGGAATCTTACCCATCGGCAGGAAGTCTAGCGTAACAGGCTGCTTGTTTTCTCGTGTTGCCTCGCCTCCTTCCTCTTCGGCCGTCAGCAAAGACTGGTGCACAATGAGCTCACGGTAGTCGTCGGTCTGTCCACCCAGATAGTTGGTGAGACCATGCCTGGGCGATTCAACAAACTCTGACAGCGAGCCGCGGCGCAGGTCGAGGTCGATGCAGATGACCTTGCTGCCTCGTATGCCGAAGGAAGCACCGAGGTTGGCACAGATAAACGTCTTACCCGACCCTGGGTTGAACGACGTGAACATGATGATGCGGCTTTTGGACGTGGACGATGAATCTTCTCCCATTGCTAACTGGCCTTTGACCATGAACTCCAGATTTGTGCGTACCACGCGGAAGGCCTCGTTGACGATATCGCGCTTATGATGCTGCACCACAATCTGGTAGCCGTGCTTGTTCACTTCCTCTTTCTTCTTCGGCTTCCACAAGGGCAACTCACCAACGTAGGGGATAGAAAGGTTTTCTAGGTCCTTGCGTCCGCGCACCTTGCTGTTGGAGTTCTCACGGATGATGAAGAATGCGGCGGGCAGCGCCAAGGCCAGTCCAAAGGCTATCATCAGTATATTTTTACTCTGGGGCGCCGTTGGAGCGCTGCTGCCAAAAGGCTCTGCAATGATACGTGTGTTATAGGCGGTGAAGGCCTGGCTCAGTTCGTTCTCTTCACGTTTCTGCAGGAGGAAGAGGTAGAGGCTCTCCTTCACCTTCTGCTGGCGTTCTATAGAGAGCAGGTGGTTGGCCTGATTGGGGTTAGCCGACAGCTTGTCAATGGCTTGGCTGTGCATCATCTGCACGGTGCTGAGCTGTGCATTGAGGGTGGCCTGTGTGTTGTCCAAAGAGTTCACGATGGCTCCCTTCAGATTAGCCAGCGTCACATCAAGGTCGGCCACCAGCGGGTTTTGCTCACTGCTGTTAGCCACGAGGTTGTTGCGCTGCAGCAGCTTCTCGTTGTAGGCGGCAATCTGTGCCTCCACTGCAGCGTTGCCGATGCCTGAACTGGCGGGCAATAGCTGGTTAGCGTGCGAGGGGTCGGTAACGTAGTTGCGCACATAGCGCACCATGTACAGTTGGTTGCTGATGTGCTGGCGCTGCTGGTCGGCGGCACTCTCCTGACCCATGGCCTGTGCGGCCACTGCCTCTACGCTTGGCATGGCGTGAGCACTCTTATAGCCTGCTATGTCCTCATCGACGTCGCCCAGCTCCTCCTCGATGACGGCCAGTCGTTCCTTGATGAATTCGTTGGTGGAGATGCTGATCTGGTTGCGATTTGCCACCCAGTTCTCGTTGTAGATGTTAACGATGGTCTTCAGTATGTTGTCAGCACGGGCAATCAAGTTGTCTACGCATGTAATGTCAATGATATTCCTCGTTTGCCGCTGCAGCTTGGCGGAGATGAGGCTGCCGTAGTGTTGCGAGGCCGATACGAAGCCTACACGCTTCACGAGTATCTCACTGCGCATGTCCTTTTTATAGTAGAGCGAGGGTTTCAGCGTCATACCGCCAAAGGGCAGCTGTTCCAACTTGTTCATACGGATGTTGAAGGTGCCGCTGACGGGTTCGCCACGCAGTACAATTTCTGATATGTTGGCTGTGCTGTCGCCTGTCAGCTTCAGTTTGAAGTTCACTCTGGTGTCGTCGGCTATGCTGTCGAACTCTATCTCTACAGGCAGTGTAGCGGCATAGAGCGGGTCATCACGGAAAAAGCCTGGGCGGTAATAGCTGATGTCCAGATGCAGGCGCTTCACCATCTCATAGATGGAGGCTGGTGAGTGAATGGCTACAATCTCGTCAGCGATGTTCGACGAGAGATTGTTGACGCCCAGATCCTCTATCAGCTTGATGTCATTCGACTTGTCGCCGCTGTTCTTCACCATAATTGAAGTGGTTCGTGTGAAGGTCTTCGGCGTGGAGAGCAGATAGAGCGTTGCGGCTCCCATGAAGAGGAGCAGTGAAAGTACGAACCAAGGCCAGTGGCGCAGGCACACCATCAGCATGTCTTTCATGCTGAGCGAATCGCTGGTTGTTGTACGCTGTCTGTTGGCTGTTGTCTTTGTTGCCATATCGTTTCGTTTAATAATGTAGGAACTTACTTTAGAATACTATAGATGAGCAGTGCAGCCGACGTGACGGCGGAGAACATGCCTAACCAGAAGCTCGGCGTATAGGCCGTGGAGCCCATAACGGTGCTGGAGCGCTTCGTCTTGTCGTTGGGTTCCACATAGATGATGTCGTTCTGATGAATGTAGTACACTGGCGACTGGTACACACTCTCGGCACTGGTCAGGTCTACACGATAGGGTATCTGATTCCCACCCTCCTGGCGCATCACCAGCACATTCTTGCGCAAGCCGTTAATCTCTAGGTCGCTGGCCATGGCGATGGCCTCCAGCAGTGTGATGCGGTCCTTGTTGATTTGCTGCACGCCGGCACTGACATTGCCCAGGATAGAGAACGACATGTTGTAGAATGCCACCGTAACGACAGGATCCTTGCAAAGGTTCTGCGTGATGAGTTGCTCCTTGATGTGTTTGCCGAGCTCGTCGCGGGTCATGCCTTGCACTTTCACGGTGCCCAGCACGGGGAAGTCGATGTTGCCTTTGCTGTCTACCGTGTAAGGAGCATAGTTGCTGCCGCCGTTAGAACCACCCATACTCCCTCCGTTTCGTCCGGAGATGTTGAACAGGTTCATCAGCTGCTCGTCGCGGCTGTGCACGAAGATGCTCAGCTTGTCGCCTGGCAGGAAGCGTATGTAGCCGTCATCTTGTGTCTGTATGGGTTCGTTCACTTTCACATCCTGCAGGTAGGCTATGTCCTGCGGGGTTTTGCATGATCCAAGCAGCATTGCTGCCAATAGGAATAAAAAAGAAATCTTTTTCATTGTATGGTTGTTTTTTGTTCTATATTCATCACCTCTTCTTCTGTGAGCAGGCGCATGTGCTTTCTTGGCACATCCATGATGGCCACTGCTATCTCCTTGCCTATGGGTATCACCACGCCGCGGTTGCCCTTGATGCGCTTGATACGCCCTACCACGCCAGCAAACGGTCCCTCAGTGACCTGTACCTCCTGACTGGGCTTACAGGCATAGTCAATGTTGTCGAGAAAGATTACTTTGTCGTTCTCTTCGGTGGTAACGCGCCTGTAGTCGTCCATCTTCTTGTCCGAGATAAAGAGCACCTCGTTGTGTCTTGTGAGTTTCTCGTCGTACAGGGGGTGCATGACGAAGCGCAGGGGTTCGAAGTATTCTTGGTTCTGCTTCACTTTCTTCAGCTTCTCCAAGGTGGAACGCACAAAGACGTAGTTTAGCAGATAGGGGGCAAAGTCCATCTTCGTCATGCTCACCTTGATGAACCGCATGGGGGCGTAAGTCTCTTCGATGTCTTTGTCGGCGTTGAGCCGCGACATAAGGGTCTCAAGCCGTGACAGGCTGGAGTTCCTTATTCGCATGATGAACCAATGGCGGTCACTCTCTCTTAGCATGCTCGCAAAACATTTGCTTGATGTAGGTACACTCCTTGGGGTCACCACATTTTGTAATGCGGCAGAAACGCAATCTACGTCGGAGGAATCTGTCTGTAATGTACTGAATACCAGTGACATCGTGAGGCTTCCCTTCTTGTGTATTTCCTAATGGAGGTCTTGTCAGTGTGCAAAGGTACAAAAAAAACAAAATAACAGCAAAAAAAGGAGGCCAAAATGCCGAAGCGGGCCTCTTTTTTTGCTGTATGTCATTTGCGTGTTTTTGTTATCTCTGGTGCAAATACTTGCGACCGTCGCGCAAATAGATGCCTTTGGCAGCATGCCGACTGTCAATGCGACGTCCCTGCAGGTCATAGACAAATGGCACCTGGGGCTTTGTGCCTGTCGTATGGTTGCTAATGCCTTCTGTCTCAAGCAGGTATTTAATGCCCTTGGCTGCATTTATCTTGCCGAAGCCAAAGCGCTCCGGTGCACCAAGGGTGAAGGCATCGTTGCCCGATGTCTCCTGCAATACTCGTTTCACATCATCGAGGGTAAGGTCGGGGCGTGCCTGTAGCCACAGGGCTATGATGCCGCTCACCACGGGGCACGACATCGACGTGCCGCTCTCGGCGCTGTAGGGGTAACCCTGCCACTGCATGTTGCTGAGTATAGTCTCGTCTTCGGCAAGTGTGTAGTGATTCCATGATGATACAATGTTCACACCCGGTGCACTGACTACGGGCTGCTGCACGCCGTTGAACATGGTGCCATAGCTGGAGAACCAGGCATAGTCGCCCTCAGTATAGCTATAGTCTTCTTCCTCGTCTTCGTCGTCGTCTTCAGCCGAGCCGTCGTAGCTGCGGTAGGTCTCGTTAGCGCAGTAGGCTCCCACGCTGATGACGTTGGGTGTGCTGGTCCAGTCGCCTCCCGACATTTCACTGTCGCCAATGGGGTCGCCAAAACTAGATATGACTGAGCTATAGAAACCGGCCATGCTCTCCCAAGCGTCGAACTCGGTGCCCTGTGCTCCCGAGAAGACTACCTGCATCAGGGTGAGATCATTCAAGGTCTCTCCCTCAATCATGGTTGAGAACGCCAGCTTGCCGTCTTCCTGCGTCTCTGCCGTCAGTCCTATTACGCCATCAAAATACTTGCTCAGCTTTGCATCATCGTCGCTCTTAACGACGCTCATGAATGGTCCGCTGGAAGGCGTTATGGTCAGCTTTTCTGATGACCAGGATGTTAATAGTCTGCCCGTCATAGCGTTGATGGTGATGACATTCAGTTGCACGCTCATCTCCTCTCCTGTGCGGGTGTAGCCTGTAATTTGCGATGAATAGACATAACCCTCATCCGTTTCGTCGTTAGGCATGAGCAGTGCTTTCACCTGCGCCGTATTCGATGCCAGCGTCTTGTGCAGGTGTATGGGGTAGCCACCTTCGTTGCCAGCCGAGAACACCGGAATGCAGTGTGCCGAGAGCGCCTCTATGGCTTCGGGCACGGTGCCTGTGCCATTATGAGGGCCGTCATGGCTGTTGGCGCTACAGCTGAACACCAGCGGCTGGTCGCTCTGTTCGGCGTAAGCTGCCACAAAGGCCATCATCTGTTCTAACACTTCATTTTCGTCGGTATCTTCGTCAAGGTCGACGTCATCAGATACGGTGATGAGCACGATGTCGGCTTCTGGAGCCATGCCGCCGTAGCCCAGAGGCGACAGCGAGCCGGCAGCAATGCCTGCAGTGTGGGTGCCGTGTGCCTCGTCGCGGGTGTCGGTGGTAAGAGTGGCTATTAGCTCTGGCGTGTCATATACAGAGCCAGGGAAGGTGATCTCGCCGGCATCAGGGTCGTTATAGGTGAACTTGTGCCCGCCCTCGTCGCCTATCATATAGACACATTTTATGCGGGTATTGCCCTCGCTGTCCTTGAAGGCAGGATGCTGGAAGTCGACGCCAATGTCGAAGAGGCACACGGTAACGCCCTTGCCAGTGTAGCTCGTGTTTGCCTCGTTTGCCCCGGAAGCTCCATTGAGCAGGCTCACACCCGTTTCCCGCCGTGTCACGTCGGTCTTGAACTTCGGCTTGTGACCAGTGTCGATGCGTAGCACACCGTCAATGCATTCTATGGCACCAACAGCATCTACAGGCACACTGACCACTGCCTGGTTGCCTATACGGGCCAGCACCTGTGCACCTGCTTCGCGCAGACGGGCAAAGGCGTCTGCTGCCTGTGCTGGTGCTATCTTCACCACTAACCTCATGCGCTGCATGTCGGGCTGCATGCCGTCTGCTTCTGAACGGGCCTGTGCTGACTTTGTCTGTTCCTTGGCTATGCGGAGCATGGCACCAGTGGTAAACTTCGACTGGGCCATTATTGTCATGCAGACAATAATGGCCATGGATAGTAATATAGTTCTTTTCATAGGAGAAAACATAAATTTCAAACTTCACATTATCTCACTGTTTCCTGAGCAAGCTCGCCCGCTCGAACTTGTTCGCTTGCCTCAGCAAGAACCCGCTAGCCTTCCCCCAGACAAGGGAGCCTACGGGCACCCTCAGGGGCATGCCTCGTTATTCGGCAGGAATGCCAGCTCGCCAGGACTGTGCTTCTCAGAGTTTCTGCTGCACCTCAATCTCCTGGAAGGTCTCAATGATGTCGCCCTGCTGAATGTCGTTGAAGTTGACGAGTGAGATGCCGCACTCAAAGTTGGTGGCTACCTCCTTCACGTCGTCCTTATAACGCTTCAGGGCGTTGATGGCTCCAGTGAAGATGACGATGCCGTCGCGTATGAGGCGTGCCTTGTCCGAGCGATGCACCTTGCCCTCGGTAACCATAGCACCTGCCACGGTGCCAATCTTCGAGATTTTGAACACCTCGCGCACCTCCACCTGTGCGGTGACCTCTTCCTTGATAATCTTGTCGAGCATGCCCTCCATGGTAGAGCGCACATCCTCAATGGCATCGTAGATGATGGAGTAGGTGTTGATTTCCACCCCCTCGTTGTCGGCCAGCTTACGGGCTGCTGACGAGGGACGCACCTGGAAGCCGATGATGATGGCGTCGGAAGCGCCGGCCAGTGTGACATCGTTCTCTGAGATTTGGCCCACGGCCTTGTGTATGACGTTGACCTTGATTTTCTCTGTCGAGAGCTTGATGAACGAGTCGCTGAGTGCCTCGATAGAGCCGTCGGTGTCGCCCTTTACAATAAGGTTGAGCTCCTTGAATTCGCCGAGTGCTATGCGGTGGCTGATGTCGCTGAGCGTGAGTCGTGTCTGTGTGCGCAGGCCCTGCTCGCGTGCCAGCTGCATGCGCTTGTTGGCTATCTCGCGTGCCTCCTGCTCGCTGTCCATCACATGGAAGGCATCGCCGGCCGTCGGGGCACCGTCGAGGCCGAGTATGATGGCTGGCTCTGCGGGCTTGGCCTCCTGTATGCGCTGGTTGCGCTCGTTGAACATGGCCTTGATGCGTCCGTGGGCTGTGCCGGCAACGACGACGTCGCCCACCTTCAGTGTGCCGTTGCTCACGAGCACGGTGCTGACGTAGCCGCGCCCCTTGTCGAGCGACGACTCTATGATGCTGCCAGTGGCCTTACGGTTGGGGTTGGCCTTGAGGTCGAGCATCTCAGCTTCGAGCAGCACTTTCTCTAGCAGTTCCTCCACGCCGATGCCCTTCTTGGCGCTTATCTCCTGACACTGGTACTTGCCGCCCCACTCCTCTACGAGCAGGTTCATGTTGGCCAAGTCCTCACGTATCTTGTCCGGGTTGGCGCCGGGCTTGTCAATCTTGTTGATGGCAAACACCATGGGCACGTTGGCAGCCTGTGCATGGGCTATGGCCTCCTTGGTGGTGGGCATCACGCTGTCGTCGGCAGCCACGATGATGATGGCAATATCCGTTACCTGTGCACCACGTGCACGCATGGCGGTAAAGGCCTCGTGTCCGGGGGTGTCGAGGAAGGTTATCTCACGGCCGTCGGGCAGTTCCACACTGTAGGCACCGATGTGCTGAGTGATGCCGCCTGCCTCGCCGGCAATGACATTGGTCTTGCGAATATAGTCGAGCAGACTCGTCTTACCGTGGTCTACGTGGCCCATCACGGTAACGATGGGTGCACGGGGCAGCAGGTCGTTCTCGTCGTCTTCCTCTTCGTGTATGGCGTTCTGCACCTCTGCCGACACATACTCTGTGGTGAAGCCAAACTCTTCGGCCACCAGGTTGATGGTCTCTGCCTCTAGGCGCTGGTTGATGCTGGCCATGATGCCGATGGCCATACAGGTGCTGATGACCTTGACCACAGGAACGTTCATCATGGTGGCCAACTCCGACACGGTGACAAACTCTGTGAGTTTCAGCACCTTGCTCTGTGCTGCCTCGGCTGCCATCTCCTCAGAGAGACGCTCAGCCACGGCATCGCGCTTCTCCTTGCGGTATTTGGCTCCCTTCTTGTTGATGGTTGTCTTCGAGGTGAGGCGTGCCAGCGTCTCCTTCACCTGGCGTGCCACGTCCTCATCGCTGACCTCCACCAGCTTCACTGGCTGCTGTGGCTTCTTCTTGTTGTTCTTGCCGCCGCCCTGCTGTTGCTCGCTGAAGTTCTGGTTGCCACCCTTGTTCTTTTTCTTGCCGCCGCCCTGCTGCTGCTGCTGTTTGGCTGCCTCTTCTATGTCAACCTTTCCAGTGCGTATGCGCTCGCGCTTCTTCTTCTCGCCGTTCTGGCCGGTGCCGGTGCGCTGCTGTGCAGCCTTCTCTTCGCGCTGCTTGCGTTTCTCCTCCTTCGACTTTTTCTTCGGTCGTGTGCTTTGGTTAATGGTCGAGAGGTCTATCTTTCCCAGCACGTTCACTTTCGGAGCCAGTTTCTCCTCGCTCTTCAGTGTGAAGACGGTTTTAACAGGAGCGGTGTCCGTTGGTTTCTCTTCGTTCACGGGCTGCTGCGTGCTTTCAGCCTCTTTGTCGCTGGGTGAAGGCTCTTCTTTCTTCGCCTCAGTCTTCACATGGGCCTGCTTGGGGGCTTCTGCGGCAGTAGGAGCGTCTTCCTTGGTTTTCTCTTCCTGCTTCGATGCCACCTTAGTCTCTGCCGGCTCTGCGTCAGTCTTAGGCTGCTCTGCGCTGGCCACAGGCTTGGCAGGCTTGGGTGCCTCTGCCTTGGGCGTAGCCTTTGCGCTCTCCTTCTCTTCCTGGGGGCTGGTGGCTGCTGGCGGGGCAGATTCGGTGTCTTTCGGCTTCTGGCTCACGGCAGGAGCCACAGGGGCCTCTTCTTTCACTGTAGTGGCAGCGGCAGGTTTGGGCTTGTTCAGGCTGCTGAGGTCAATCTTCCCCAGAGGCTTGAACTGCTGGCGCTGCTTCATCTCCTCCTCGGTCTTAGTCTTCACAGGCCCCGCCTCCTGCTTCTTCTCCTTCGGCTTCTTGGGGAAGAGCTTGTCGGCCTGCGTCTTTACAGCCTTGTCGCTGCTAAACGCCTCGACCAGTGCCTCATACTGTTGGTCACTGATTTTGGTGTTGGAAGTAGCGTCTTCGCGAATCTCGCCAAGACTGCTTTTGTTCTTCAGGAAATCAACTGCCGTTTGAAGTCCTATGTTCAGCTCTGTTAATACTTTATTTAATCTTATTCCCATATTCTAAGGTAAAAGTGAATAGTGAAAAGTGAATGATTTGCTTCCGCAGTTACATGTTCACTTCTTGTCTGTGTTTTGTTTCGTTGTTTTTATTGAAGAAGTCAAGAGTGTTAAATATCTTGGCAGTCCTTGCTTATGTGTTCAAATTCTTGTTCGTTGATAATACGCTGTGTCCTTAAGGAGGTTGAGCCAATAGTTAGTCTCGCTGCACTCTTTAAGTGCTGTCGATAGTTTATTCATCAAAATCTGCAGGGCAGCAAATTTTTCACTATTCACTTTTCCCTTAATTATTCAAATTCAGCCTTCAGCACTTCGAGCAGGTGGTCTACGGTCTCTTCTTCCAGGTCGGCCTTCTCTATCAGCAGTTCGCGCGGTGCGTTGAGCACCTCCTTTGCGGTGTCGTAGCCCAGGTTCTTGATGGCGTCGATCACCCACTGATCTATCTCGTCGGCGAACTCGTCGAGGTAGATGTCTTCGTCGGTTTCACCCTCGTTGACCACACGGAACACGTCGATGGTATACTCAGTGAGCATCGAGGCCAGCTTAATGTTCATGCCGCCCTTGCCTATGGCCAGGCTCACCTCTTCGGGCTGCAGATACACCTCAGCCTTGCGGTTCTCCTGGTCGAGTGATATGCTGCTCACTTTAGCAGGCGACAAAGCACGCTGTATGAAGAGCTGCGTGTTGTTGGTGAAGCTAATCACGTCGATGTTCTCGTTGCCCAGCTCGCGCACTATACCGTGCACGCGGCTGCCTTTCACGCCCACGCAGGCACCTACGGGGTCTATGCGGTCGTCGAAGCTCTCTACGGCCACCTTGGCGCGCTCGCCCGGCATGCGCGCCACGCGGCGTATGGCAATGAGTCCGTCGGCAATCTCGGGCACCTCGGCTTCCAGCAGTCGTTTCAGGAAGTCAGGGCTGGTGCGGCTCAGCATGATGCGTGGGTTGTTGTTCTCGTTGGTCACCTCCTTCACCAGTGCGCGCACCGTCTCGCCCTTGCGGTAGTTGTCGCTGGGTATCTGGTCGCCCTTCATCAGGTGCAGCTCGTTGCCTTCGTCGTCCATCAGCAGCACTTCGCGCTTCCACATCTGGTACACCTCGGCGCTCACCACGGTGCCCACCTTGTCCTTGTATTTCTGGTAGAGCGCGTCGTGGTCCAGTTCGAGAATCTTCGATGCTAGCGTCTGTCGCAGGTTCAGGATGGCACGGCGTCCGAACTTGGTGAAGTCCACCTCCTCGCTCACTTCCTCACCCACCTCATAGTCGGGCTCTATCTTCAGGGCGTCAGAGAGTGCTATCTCCTTGTTCTCGTCCTGCACCTCATTGTCGTCTACCACTATGCGGTGGCGGTGAATCTCAAAGTCACCCTTGTCGGGGTTTACTATCACGTCGAAGTTTTCGTCGCTGCCAAACATCTTGGCCAGCACATTGCGGAAGCTCTCTTCAAGGACGCTCACCAGTGTGGTGCGGTCAATGTTCTTTGTCTCTTTAAACTCCTGGAAGGTCTCAAACATGCCTGGACCTTTCGCGTTTTTCTTTGTTGCCATCTTTATTATTATTTACTTATTTTCTGTTCTCACGCATAGGGGCGTCTCGTTCCCGTTCCCGTTCCCGTTAGCGTTGACGTTGTCGTTGACGTTGACGTTGTCGTTGACGTTATTTGCAGTTAAGCAGATAGCGGGTGCTCTTCACTTCGCTCATGTCGAACT
>JAEEGF010191932.1_pt1 | contig 67209 bp, 62 predicted proteins | sample 9134171 | NCBI WGS metagenome assembly JAEEGF01 (sample SAMN16246542, study PRJNA631951) | gut metagenome | biome: gut microbiome; feature: rumen; material: AP-attached | host: Bos | place: Iran: Karaj | collected 2018-10 | reverse complement strand
TGTATCTCTAGAACCAGTCCCACTAGTTTGACTAGTTGAACCAGGTCCTTATTATCTGTCTCAGAACGACTATCCAAATTCAAGAAATTGAAACGGTTCGTTTCCTAATTACCCAACATATAAATAAATATATGTCGCTTCTTGTACTACTTCTGTCTATGTAAATCTGTCAAAGAACTCCTTCTTAAAACGCCTCCATCTCTGAAAGCGGGTGCAAAGGTACACATTTTTTCCGAATCAGCAAAACTTTTCCAAGGATTTTTTTGATTTTCTAGTGTAATTTTTCCACTTCTTGACAAATATCAAGACCAAAAACAACATACGCCTTATTATATTATATAAGAGAAGAAGAAACAAATAAATAATAGGTCCGGCCAAGCCATCCATTACAAGTTGACGGGTGAGCGGCTGATTCTTGAAAGTTTAAGAACAATTAACCCTGACGATATAAGATTTCCAGACATTCAGCGTTTAATCAGAAGAAAAGTAATAAAAACAAAAAGAATATGAAAACAATTAAGTTTTGGAGTCTTTCAACGATTATGCTTACAACTCTCTCCCTCACCTCTTGCAGCAGTGAACCCGGATATGCAGACCCAGAGGCTCACGAGAAGACGGAACAACTACGGGAGCAATACACGCCGTTCATCGTAGGCACGTGGCACTACGAGAAAGTCCTTGAAAAGAAACGAGTATTTGAGCAACTGACGTTCAACGCAGACGGAACGCTCATTGGACTACGCAAGTGGCAGACACGGCAACTTGTAACCATTGACAACCAGGAGCAATACACCGACTGGGAGGATATACCTGACGAGAACGGCACTTTCATCGGTACATGGTCGCTTCAGTGGGAAAGGAACGTCAAGGGCGTGGGCGAGAACCGAATCATTCTATATGCTCAATGGGGCGACAAGAACAACCCCATCATTGCCTACAGCCACAATCCGCTCTTTGGTTATGCCGACACAACCACTTTACAATTCGCAGGCTATTGGCAGAACAGCGACGGCTGGACAAACTACGAGCGCGGCGAGGCTGAACCAAGTTTCTAATAATCATCCATCAATAGTAGCCACGGGGCGTACTTAGGGAATTCAGCACACAAAGATCACTATTTTGAATAAATAATCTTACCTTTGTAACAAAAGGTGCTAAAATCTCGTTTGTACAAATAGAAGGACTCATCGATGAACAACTTCAGAGTGAAGATAACTTAATTTGTCAAACGTAAAATTTGAATTGTTATGAAGCATACATTATTCATAAAGGTAGCTCTTTGCGCTGCTATCATGCTCACATCAACTGGTGCGAATGCATCAAACAAAGACTTCAAGAAGTTGGCTAAGATTAATGGTGTGGAGCATGTCCACATTGGCAAGTTTCTGATTAACCTCGCTGCAAAGAATGGGGAAAACATCAACTTGGGTGAGAATATCATCGTCGGGGACAAGTCAGGCAACATACTTAAGAAGATAGACTCAATAGATGTTTATACCAGTGAAGAGAAAAATACTATAGAACAACTGAGTCAGCATGTCCGAAGTATTCTGGACGGGAACGGCTGGGAGTCGCTCATCAATATGACAGACGAGGACGGCGAAAAGGTAAAAATCTATCAGAACCAACATGGCAAGCACACCACCGTCATCATCTTTGCAGAAGAGGACGGCGAGGCTTCGCTGGTAGTCATTGACGGCAAACTTGATATGGCCCAATTGATGGAGCAAATGAGTAAAGAAAACTAAACCCCTGATGGACGCACAGGAGTTCAAGCAACGGTTCATGCCCCACTATAAGCTGCTCTACAGGGTTGCTTACCATCTGACAGGCAATGCACAGGATGCCGAAGACCTGCTACAGGATATGTACCTGAAACTATGGCAGAAGCGCGACGACCTGCCCAACGAGGCGATGAAGGAGGCTTATCTCATGACCATGATGCGACGCCTGTTCATTGACCAGCGACGATTGAAACACATTGACGCCTCAGCAGAACTGAAGGAAGAACTCTCACCGCCAGACGAACGGAGCCTAGACCATCAGATGGACACTAAAGACGAGGCCCAACAGATGGAAGGACTCATCAGCGAACTACCCGAAAGAGACGGAAAGATCATCCGGATGCACCTGATAGAAGACCGCTCCTACGAAGAGATAGAACAGGACACAGGACTCTCGCAAGGCAACATCCGCATCATAGTGATGCGAACAAAACAGAAACTGAAACAACAATTCATAAAAATAACGAAGACATGGACGAACTGAATCTTGAAACATTGGAACGCATCCCCATTCCCGAAGGGCTGGAAGAACGACTTTCAGCGAAGATTGACGAATGGGAACTCGAGGAGAGACAGCAGAAGGCCCAGCGCCGTCGTCTGCTGCCCAGCACCCTGCGCTATACGGCTGTCGCTGCCAGTGTAGCCCTCGTCTTCGGTATTGGGTATCACTACATGCGACAGGAAGAATCAGTCAACCCTGCCGAATTGGACACCTATCACGACCCTGTGCTGGCACAACAGGAGGCCGAGCGCGCCTTGAACCTGCTGGCTGCCAACTTGAACAAGGGCATGGGACATCTGGAAAAGGCAAAAGCCCTGAGCGACAAGGCCGAGAACACATTAAACAAACAACTAAATGCATTGAAATAAAATGAAACAGAAAATGACAAGAGCACTGCTTTGCATATTGGTGGCAATGGCAAGCCTCACCGTCAACGCTCAAGTAAAAGCGTTCGAGAAATATGCTGACATGAAGAATGTGTCATACGTGTACATCTCCAAATATATGTTGGGAATGGCCAGCAAAACAGCAACGCCCTCAGTACCTGGTGTCGACATGAAAAGCCTGGCCAGCAAACTTACAGGCATACAGATTATCAGTTCAGAAGAAAAAACGGCACGTGAGAAATTAAAGATTGACGTTAAGCAAATCCTTGCACGCGACAAGTATGAAGTGCTGATGCAGATCAGGGAAGATGACAGCAAAGTGGATATCTACCACTGCGTAGGCAAGCAGCAGTCCGTTGTTGTCATGTTAATGGACGAGGATGACAGCGCAACAGTAATGATCTTCTCAGGCAACTTTACCTTGGACGATGTCATGAGAATGACGAAATAACTAATCTCAATACCCTCAAGACTAGCCACGAGGACAGACAATTGAGTACTGTAGTGCCTGCAAAAAGGTAGGGAGAGCCCTGCAAAAAGGTAGAGAGATACTAAGTAAAGCTTGAATCTTGTCGGGATTCGTTAAAATCCTGGCTGGATTTATTAAAATCGCGACTGGATTTAATAAAATCGCGTCAGGATTATCTGTTTTTCAGATGTTTTGATTATCTTTGCACCTTAACAAGCTATTTTCATTACGTAATCAAACAATTTATCACTATGTACGCGAAATATATCAAGCAAGAAATTCCCGATTTGAACGGGACAGGACGGACGCAGGCCTACTACAAGATGGAGCTGACACCGAAGACCTTTGAGCAGTTTATAAGCCAGTGTGCCCGCGAAGGCAGGATGGAAGAAGCCCACATCTTAGGCGTCCTGAGATTAGTGAGTGAGAAGTTGGCTTTGTGTATGGCAGAAGGCTATTCCGTGAAGATCAATGGCATCGGCACCTTCCACGCAAAACTCGGCGTAAGGAGTGACATGCTGCAGGATGCCTTCGAAGAAGGTGAGCCTACGCATAATGCCAAAAGCATCACCGTGACTGGCGTGTCGTTCAGGGCCGACCCCGACCTCACAGATGCCACACGCCGGAAATGTGTGCTGGAGAAAGGAGGCGTAAGCCGAATTCGCAAGACGAAGTTTACGCTTGAAGAGCGCATTCAGAAAGCCCGCAAGTTCCTCGAAACTAATATGTTCATGAGGGTGCCCGACTATGTATGCCTGACAGGCCTTTCACGTACTTCTGCAACCAAAGAGCTGCGGCAATTGGCGCTCAATCCCTCATCAGGCATCACAAGCAGAGGAAGCCGGAGCCAGAAATACTACGTATTGAGGAAATGAGCATTTCTTAGTTAATTTCTGATAAAACGATGGTTATTGGCGGAAAAGTTAGTACCTTTGCACCTTATTAATAAAGAAGACGAAGAAAGAATGTCGACGATCTTACATATAGAGACCAGCACGAATGTGTGTTCTGTAGCAGTGTCGGAAGACTCACAGGTAATCTTCCAGCAAGACGACCACAGCGGGCTGGGGCATGCGGAAAAACTGGGAACGATGGTGGACGAGGCCCTCTCGTTTACCGACAACCACGCCATTCCTTTCGATGCCGTAGCAGTTAGTTGTGGTCCTGGCTCGTATACAGGTCTGCGCATCGGAGTATCGATGGCAAAGGGCATCTGTTATGGCAGAGATCTGAAACTGATTGCCGTGCCAACACTCGAATTATTATGTGTGCCGGTACTGCTGCGTGAACTGGCTGAAGACGACGCTCTACTTTGTCCTATGCTCGACGCAAGGAGAATGGAGGTTTATGCAGGCATCTACACACGGGCATTGAAACCTGTCAGAGAGGTTGGTGCCGACATCGTGACAGAGGAAACCTATAAGGAATATCTTGATGCGCACCCCGTGTATTTCTTCGGCAATGGTGCTCAGAAATGTATGGAGACCATCAATCACCCGAATGCCCACCTGATAGAAGGCATCGAACCGCAGGCAAAATGGATGCAGCCTCTAGCTGAACGCCGACTGTGGAACGGAGAGACAGAAGACGTTGCTTACTTCACGCCCTTTTATCTGAAGGACTTCGTAGCCAAGCGACCGAAAGACTTATTGAACATTGAACATTGAAGATGATATGAATATCAAAGGATTAGACTACAACACCCATCGTGAGAAACTCTTGATGCCTGAGTATGGCCGGGAGATTCAAAAGATGGTAGATTATGCCGTCAGTCTCACTGACAAGCAGGAGCGCCAGAACTGTGCCTGCGAGATTATCAGAATGATGGAGACAAAGGTACCCGACCTGCGTGAGAACGCAAACTACGAGCAGACACTCTGGGACCATCTTTACCTGATGAGCCACAAGCAACTTGACATCGACTGGCCCTTCGACGTCAGCGAGGCCGAGAAAATCCACAACAAACCCAATGTCATCCCTTTACCACAGGAGAGCATCCAGCTGCGCCACTATGGCAAGCTACTTGAGGAGCTTTTCGAAAAACTCAAGGAGATGCCAGCCGGTGAGGAACGTGACTCGTTGGCCAACTACACGGCTAACCAGATGAAGCGCAACTTGCTGACCTGGGGACACGGTTCGATGAGTGACGAGAAAGTGGCTGACGATCTGGCACGATTGACGGATGGAGTCATCCAGCTAGACCTGACGAAGCTCAGGCTCGACAAGGTGACTGCCATTGAAGACCCCAAAACAAAGAAGAAAAAGAAATAGCACGCGTCTATGGCATCATTTATCATTGAGGGAGGTCATCCGCTGAGCGGAACAATCAGTCCACAGGGCGCCAAAAACGAGGCTCTGCAGGTGATTTGCGCCTCGCTGCTGACAAGTGAGAAGGTGACTATCCACAATATTCCAAACATCCGCGACGTAAACAATCTGATCCAGTTACTTCGCGACATCGGCGTTAAGGTGGAAAAGACGGCAGATGCCTATACCTTTCAGGCCGACGAACTGAACCTCAGTTATCTGGAGAGTGACGAATTCGTACAGAAATGTGCTGCTCTTCGCGGAAGTGTGCTGATGATTGGTCCGCTATTGGCTCGGATGGGTAAGGCTGTCATTACCAAGCCTGGTGGTGACAAAATTGGGCGCAGACGTCTTGACACCCATTTCCTGGGTTTCCAGAAACTTGGAGCAAAGTTCAACCATGTACCAAAGCGCGATGTCTACGAGATTTCCGCTAAGCGACTCAAAGGAACAGACATGCTGCTTGACGAGGCCTCAGTGACAGGTACCGCCAATATCGTGATGGCTGCCGTCTTTGCCAAAGGCACCACCACCATCTACAACGCTGCCTGCGAACCCTATCTGCAGCAACTCTGTCACCTGTTGAACAAAATGGGTGCTCACATCAGCGGCATCGCTTCGAATCTGCTGACTATCGTAGGCGTGAATGAGTTGCATGGAGCAGAACACAAGGTTCTGCCCGACATGATCGAGGTGGGCTCGTTCATAGGTATGGCTGCAATGTGTGGCGACGGCATACGAATAAAGGATGTCTCCGTGAACAACCTCGGCATTATTCCTGACGCCTTCAGACGTTTGGGTGTGAAGATAAAGGTGGAGGGAGACGATCTGATCATACCCCGCCAGCGACACTATGAGGTACAATCGTTTATCGACGGTACGATCATGACCCTGGCCGATGCACCTTGGCCAGGACTTACGCCCGACCTGCTGTCGGTACTGATAGTCGTGGCCACTCAAGCACGTGGATCTGTGCTCTTCCACCAGAAGATGTTCGAGAGCCGACTCTTTTTCGTTGACAAACTCATCGACATGGGGGCACAGATTATTCTATGTGATCCCCATAGGGCAGTGGTCGTAGGTCACGACCGTAAGGTCTGTCTGAGAGGTGGACGTATGTCGAGCCCAGACATACGAGCAGGCATCGCTCTGCTGATTGCTGCTATGAGTGCCAATGGCTCGAGCCGCATAGAAAACATAGAACAGATAGACCGCGGCTACGAGAACATTGAGACTCGCCTCAATGCCCTTGGAGCCAAAATCATAAGAAGTGAAAAGTGATTAAAGAAGAAGAGGTTTACAAGATAGGCAGGTTGGGCAAAACCCACGGTGTGAGAGGCGACATCTCGTTTCTTTTTGACGATGACATCTTCGACCGTACCGATGCCGACTACCTCATCATAAAAGTCGACGGCATCCTGGTACCCTTCTTCATTGAGGAATACCGTTTCAAGAGCGACTCCAATGCCATCGTGAAGTTCGATGGTATCGACACGCAGGAACGGGCCCGTGAACTGACAGGCTGCGACGTCTATTTCCCAAGAGAGCTCGCCGATAGTGGCGATGGCAGTCTCTCATGGTCTGCCCTCGCAGGCTTCGACATCATCAATGCACAGAGTGGGAAGTCTGTAGGCAGGATTGCTTCTGTCGATGACAGCACACTCAACACACTCTTCGAACTGGAGGACGGCCGTCTGATTCCAGCCTCGGAAGATCTGATCACCAGTTTTGACAAAGACAACAGAACGATAACAATTGACTTGCCGGAAGGCATCTTAGAATTATGAAGAAACAAATTGCGATACTCGGTTCTACAGGATCCATTGGAACCCAGGCATTGGAGGTCATCAGAGAACACTCTGACCTTTATGAGGTATATTGTCTGACAGCCAACAATCAAGTGGAGTTGCTGGCTAAACAAGCCCATCAGTTCAGGCCTGCGGCTGTGGTCATCGCCAACGAACAACGTTATGACGAACTGAAACGGCTGATGAGTGACCTGCCTGATGTGAAGGTATATGCCGGAGCAAAAGCCCTCGACGAGATAGTGGAAGCCGGCCCCATCAACATGGTGCTCACTGCTATGGTGGGCTTCGCCGGTCTCTCCCCCACCATCCACGCCATTAAGGCTCGTAAGACCATCTGCCTGGCCAATAAGGAGACGCTCGTGGTGGCCGGACAGCTGATTTGCGACCTCGCCATCGGTTATCATGCGCCAATACTTCCCGTCGACAGTGAGCACTCTGCTATCTTCCAGAGTCTTGTAGGCGAAGACAAAAACCGCATTGAGAAGATTCTGCTCACTGCCAGCGGTGGTCCATTCCGTCTGAAGTCAATGGAAGAGATTGCCCATGTAACAAAGGCAGATGCCTTGAAGCACCCGACATGGAACATGGGCGCCAAGATTACCATCGATTCAGCCTCGATGATGAACAAAGGCTTCGAGGTGATTGAGGCGAAATGGCTCTTTGGTGTTGAGGCCAGTCAGATTCAAGTACTTGTCCATCCGCAGAGTGTTGTACACAGTGCTGTTCAGTTTGAGGACGGTAGTGTGAAGGCCCAGCTAGGTGTGCCTGACATGCGTCTGCCTATCCAATATGCTTTCTCTTACCCGAAGCGTCTGTCACTCTCCAGTGACCGCCTTGACCTATTCCAACATCCTTTGGAGTTCTTCGAGCCCGACCTGAAGAAGTTCCGTTGTCTGGCCCTCGCCTTTGAGGCCATCGACCGCGGTGGAAACATGCCTTGCATCGTCAATGCTGCTAATGAGATTGTGAACCGTGGGTTCCTGGAAGACCAGTGCGGTTTCCTCCAGATGGCCGACATCATCGAAGAGACCATGGGACGTACAACATTCATCAAGACACCTTCATACGATGACCTCATCCACACAGATAAGGAGGCTCGCCGCATTGCCACAGAACTGATGAACAAAAAATTAATAAACACAACGAATTAAAACGAATTTCACGAATTGGACGAATTAATTCGTGAAATAAGTAAAACAATTTAGTGAAATTCGTGCAATTCGCATTAATTCGTTGTTAAAGAAAAAGATACATAATGGAAATATTTCTGATTCGACTGTTACAATTCATGTTGGCCATAGGCCTGCTGGTGCTGCTCCATGAGGGTGGCCACTTCTTTTTCGCCAAACTCTTTGGCGTTCGTGTAGACAAATTCTACCTCTTTTTCGATCCAAGTATCTGGAAGTGGGACGGAAGTCTCTTTAAGTTCAAACCCAAAAACAGCGACACACAGTATGGTGTGGGTTGGCTGCCCTTAGGTGGCTATTGTAAGATAGCCGGAATGATTGACGAGAGTTTCGACACCGAACAGATGAAACAGCCCGAACAGCCTTGGGAGTTCCGTGCGAAACCAGCCTGGCAGCGTCTGCTGATCATGATTGGCGGCGTACTCGTGAACTTCCTCCTCGCATTGTTCATCTATGCCATGATCCTCTTCCACTGGGGCGACACCTACATCCCAGTGAAAGACATGACCATGGGTATGAAGTTCAACACCGAGGCCAAGGCCTTAGGTTTCAAGGACGGTGATATCCTCATTGGCACAGACCAAGGTGAATTCAAGGACTTCTCCGCTGATCTCTATCGCGACATCTCTGAGGCCAAGCGCGTCGACTTGATACGCGATGGGAAGAAGATGAGTCTCACCCTTCCCGGAGACCTTAACCTCTTGGGTATGCTCAAGGCAGAGCCCTCATTTGTTCGTCCACTGATCCCCGCAGTGATCGATAGTGTGATGGCCGACAGCCCTGCTGCTGAGATAGGACTCCAAAAGAATGACAAGATTGTTGCCTTCAACGGTAAGACCATCGACTCCTATAACGAGTTCACCGACCAAATAGGCATCCTCGATGACATAATGACCGGAGCCAAGACACAAGCTGACAGCCTGAAGATACGCACAGCCACCATCGTTGTCTCGAGAAGTGATGAGAGTGGAGCCATGCGTGACGACACCCTTGCCGTTACCCTCACCCCCGACCTCAAGATTGGCTTCTATGTGAAGACGTTAGCAGGCATCTATGAGCCCTACACCCGTGAGTATGGTTTCTTTGAAAGCATACCCGCAGGCATCAAATATGGCTGGAATGTGTTGGCGGGCTACGTGAACGACATGAAATATGTCTTTACAGCTGACGGAGCCAAATCACTTGGAGGCTTCGGAGCCATTGGCAGTCTCTTCCCCCCGATGTGGGACTGGTACATGTTCTGGAAGATGACCGCCTTCCTCTCCATCATCCTCGCCTTTATGAACATCCTGCCCATCCCGGCCCTCGATGGCGGACATGTGCTGTTTCTCATTTACGAGATGGTCACTCGTCGCAAGCCCTCTGAGACTTTCATGATACGTGCTGAGTATGTCGGCTTCGGCATTCTGATACTCCTCATGGTCGTGGCGAACCTGAACGATATCCTACGATGGTTAGGATATATGTAAGGCTGAAGATGACCACATAGATCATCGCGGTCTGCAATACCGAAGGATGAAGTGCCTCAATACTCGCTCCTGGCCAGGCAGCAATCTGTCCCAGAACGGTATTGAGACACTTCACTATATATAATAATAGGTACGCGAGGGAAGGGAAGACAAGCACTACAGGCGACAGCCAAAGGATGAGCGTAGCAGCAGGGATGACGATAAAGTTAGTCAGTAGGAAATAACAGGAAAACCTTCCGAAGTAATAGGCTATCAGTGGGGCAACCCCTATCTGCGCTGCACACGACACGGCGACCATTGACCATATCCAGCGCAGGGGCTGATGAGAGAGCAGATACGTCATGGAGAACACCCTCATCATCAGTGGCGTCAGGACAAGGATAGCAAACACCGCCATAAAAGACATCTGGAACCCCACGTCATAGAGCGACAGAGGATTGAGTACCAGCATCACGAGGGCCGTGAATGCCAGGGTATTGACTGTCATCTTCTCTCGATGCCCCAGCGACAGCAATGCATATACTGTGAGCATCGTGGCAGAACGAACGACGCTGGTTGACATCCCCACGAGGAATACAAATGCCCAGATACAGAGCACAATCAGCATCTGTGAGACCATGTGCCATCGTCGTCCGACGATCAATAGCGATAACAACGTATAGATGATGCCCAGATGCAGGCCACTCAGCGCCAGGACATGCGAGGCACCCGTCACGGCATAGGCATCCCGGAGTTCCTGTGTCAAGGCCGACTTATCGCCCAAGACCATGGCAGACACAACTGCCTGTGCATCCTCGTCAATTTGGCCAATCCTAATACGGGCAAGAAGCCGACTGCGCAGCTTCAGGAAATACAACTTCGTGCGTTCCAGCCGTGAGAGGTTCAGCAACGACACCTGTGCCTTCCGCCATTTCCAGCTACTGACAAAGGTGCTGCCCGTAAAGCCATGAACCTCCAGATAGCGGCGATAGTCGAAAGAGCCGATGTGCCAGTCACTGTTCTCCCGTATTTGCGATTGGATGTGCAGACCGTCACCAACCTGCAGACTGCGGCTCCACTCATCCTTATACAGATAGCACTTCAGCTTCCGGCCGCTGTTAGTCAGCATCACATCCACCGCCATCGTCTTTGGTTTCTCTAAAGGTTCGCTCAGCACAACGGCTTCAAACCGAACCTCCCCTTCCGGCCATACCGTCTGAAGTTGCACCTTCTGCCGCTGCATCAGCAAAGCCCCCAATACAACAAAGCTCAACGCAATCACCACCGACTGCACCTGAGCATAACGCCATAAGAACAAAGCAATAACTACAATGCCCATGAATACAGGTAGTATCGGCACTGACAACGGCAGATGATCCCCCACGACAATCCCCGCCATCAGACAGATGGCAAGTCGCAACAATGGAACACGCGCTAAGGCATTGCTCTTCATATTCATCAGATTTAATGCTGCAAAGATAATAAAAAAGGGTAAAAGTAAAAAGTGAAAACAGAAAAATTTGCTGCCAAACAAGTTTTTTTGTACCTTTGCAGTCGAAATGGAAATGATTGTAATGCCCATGTGGGCGTGGATATTGTTTTATGTGCTGGTGATCGTGATGCTGATGATCGACCTGAAGTCGTTCGGCAAAAAAGGCCAGCACGAGGTGGGCGTCTCTGAGGCCCTGAAGATGACAACGGTGTGGATTGTCGTGTCACTGCTGTTCTGTGCAGGCATCTACTTCTTCTACCCTGGTGACTCGCATGAGAAAGCCATGGAGTTCCTGGCAGGCTATCTGATTGAGAAGTCGCTGTCCATGGACAATCTCTTCGTGTTCCTCATGCTCTTCTCCTTCTTTGGTGTCCAACGCAAATACCAGCACGAGGTACTCTTCTGGGGCATCATCGGAGCCCTGGTCCTGCGCAGTTTCTTCATCTTTGCAGGTACAGCCGTGATTGCCCGCTTTGAGTGGGTATTAGGCCTATTCGGACTTTTCCTCATCTATACTGGCATCAAGATGTTCTGGCACAAGGGGGACGAACACGTCGATCCCTCCAGGAATGTCTTCGTGAAAGTGTTCAAGCGTTTCTTCCCCGTCACCGACCAGATGCATGATGACAAGTTCTTCATCAAGGAGACCAGAAAACGAGGTGACAAGGAGGCAGGAGAACGATGGTTGGCAACGCCTCTGTTCATTGCCCTGATCGTGATCGAGACCACCGACGTGGCCTTTGCCGTCGACTCGATCCCAGCAGTGTTCTCCGTATCAAGAGACCCGTTCATCGTGCTGACCTCAAATATCTTCGCCATTTTAGGACTTCGTGCACTCTATTTTGCCCTGGCCGCCATAGCCAAATACTTCACTTATCTGAAATACGGCCTTGGCATCATCCTCAGTTTCGTGGGTATCAAGATGCTGCTGGAGGTATTATGGGGCATCGAAGTGTCAACACCCCTCTCCCTGGCCTTTATTTTCGTAGTCCTGGCCCTCTCAATGCTCGCAGGCAGGAAAACTATAAACAATAAACTATAAACTATAAACTATAAACAACAAACAATAAACTGTAAACTATAAACTCAATAATAATGGATACTAAAAGCTACACCAATGATGCTGTAAAGCTGCTGAAGGAACTGATTGCCATTCCTTCCGTCAGTAGGAACGAGACACTCGCAGCCGACAAACTCGCTTCTTATCTTGACCTCTGGCAACTGCCCTACGGACGTGAGGGCAACAACCTCTGGGTGGGTTGTCAGGACTGGGACAACAACCGCAAGACCGTCATGCTCAATGCCCACATCGACACCGTGAAACCTGTCAGCACCTGGTCACGCGATCCCTTCACCCCATCACAGGAGGGTGATCTGCTCTACGGTCTGGGAGCCAATGACTGTGGTGGTGGTCTGGTGTCACTGCTACAGGTCTACCGTATCATGCTCCATCAGCCCCGCAACTACAACATCCTCTGGGTGGCCTCTGCCGAAGAGGAGGTCTCTGGCGAAGATGGTTTCAGCCGGGTGCTGCCTCTGTTGCCACCCGTCGATGTGGCCATCATCGGAGAACCCACAGGCATGCAGCCTGCCATAGCTGAAAAAGGTCTGATGGTCATCGACGGCTATGCATACGGTAAGTCAGGCCATGCCGCCAGAAACGAAGGCGTTAACGCCATCTACGAGGCCCTTGACGATCTGGTATGGCTTCGCGACTACAGTTTCCGTAAGGTAAGTCCGCTTTTAGGAGCCACGAAGTTGACTGTTACCGTCGTTGAGAGCGGCACCCAACACAACGTCGTCCCCGACCTGCTCCATTTCGTCATCGATGTGCGCACCAACGAGTTCTACCAGAATGAATTCGTTTTTGAATTCCTTCGCAAGAAGATGAAACACTGCAAGCTGCAGGCCCGTTCCTTCCGTCTCCACTCTTCTGGTATAGCCGAGGATCATCCTCTGGTCAGACGCTGTGTCGATCGTGGCATGAAACCCTTCGGTTCCCCCACACTGAGTGACCAGGCACTGATGCCATTCCCCTCGTTGAAACTGGGCCCGGGTGAGTCTTCCCGTTCCCATGCTGCTGATGAATTTATAAGGATTTCTGAGATTCAGCAGGCCATCGACACATACGTCAGCCTGCTGGAAGGCCTAACGCTGTAGCCACCCCTCGGGATTCAGTTTGGTGTTGCCCTTACGCAACTGGAACTGCATCATACCCTCTGGACCGACCCTTCCGATGGTCTGTCGGGCACTCACCTTCTGTCCGCTGCTCACAGTCACAGAGGCGAGGTCACAATACACGGACAGGTATGAGCCATGCTTGATGATGACCACCGTCGTACCGTAATACCCAAACACCGTACTGACCACACCATCGTAGATGCAGCGCACTGCCGCACCGGGTTGTCCCTTGATGTCAATGCCTTTCTTGTCGAGGGTGACATGACCCTTCACGTCTGTCACCGTATTCGTTCCAAAACGATGAACGATCTTATAACTCCCCGTGATAGGCATCGGCAGTCGGCCTCGGTTATTCTCGAAACTGCCACTGAGTCTCAGGTCCTCTGCAGGCACCGTGATTTTGGTCTCCACTGGCTTGCTGGCCTCGGCCATCTCCTTCTTGTGCGCCCTGGCAGCCTCTTCAGCTTTCCGTTCAGCCTCTCTTCGGGCGTTCTCTGCCTCTCTGGCAGCCCGCTCTGCCCTGGCCTTCTCTTCTGCATTCTTCTTGGCAGCGGCCCTGGCCTCTGCCTTAGCCTTCTCTTCCAGAGCCTTAGCCTCAGCGATGCGTCTGGCATTCTCTTTGGCAGCAGCCTCTGCGGCAGCCTTCTTCCTGGCCAGTTCCTCCGCCCGTTTCTTGGCAGCCTCAGCTTCTGCCTTACGCCTGGCCTCCGCCTCAGCCTTAGCCTTCGCACGGGCGATCTCCTCGGCAATCATCTTGTCGATACGCGCATTCAGATCGGCATCACGCTTTTTCTGTTGGTCTATGATACCTTTGATGGCCTTCTGCTGTTTTTTCAGCGAACTGACCATGTTCTGCTGTTCCACCTGTTTGTTCTCCAGCGACCGTTTCTCCTGCTCGCCTCTGTATAGCAGGTCGTCCTTCAACCGCTTCGTGCTCTTCAGTTCATTAAAGGCCTCACTCACCTGTTTCTGCATCGACAGCACTGCCTCACCCTGTGCCTGCTGGTAGGAGGCATATTCCCTGACGAAGCGCAGTCTGCGGTACATCTGTGTGAAGTTCTTGGCACTGAAGACGAACATCAGGCGGTCCTGTATGTTCCTGTTGCGATGCATATACCGCATCGACTTCTCGAAACGTTTCTTGCGCTCTTTCAGTTCATTGCGGAGAGTAGTCAACTGGTTCTCCAACACATGTATATCCCCGTCGAGCCTGGTGATATCCTGCCGGATGGTGTCGATGGTCTTACGCTTATCGGCAATCTCATTATTGATGACCATCAAGTTCTGCAGCCTTTTCTTTACATCGCGCTCATTGGCCTTCAAGCGACGTTCCTGTTCCTGTATTTCTTTGCGCACCTGAGCCTGCTCGTTCTTCAGCGACTTGACGGTCACCTCGGGCTTTGCTGCCCTCTTGGTCTTATTGGTGGTCTTGCCGGTTTTAGCGGTTTTCCTGGTATTTCCTGTCTTAACGGTCTTGCCGGTCCTCTTAGCAGGTACACTACGCTGTTTTGTGGTGGTTGTCCGTTTCTGCACAACAGCCTTTTTGTGATGCTGCGCAGGGACAACTGCCACGAAACAAGCCAGGACCCAAAGGACAAACAGTCTCTTCACTCCCTAAACTATAGACACTAAACTATAAACTCTAAACTATAAACTACAAATTAGAGCGACATAAATCGTCTTAGAATCTCGTCTACTGTCACTTCACGGTACTTGTTTGAGATTTCCGTACGTGTCTCCCACTCCGTCTCAGCACCGATATAGCTCAGAGTCATACCGAGTTTAACCTCCTTCTCCTTTGTCGTCAGCGTAATGGCCGACTTCCTCGGAAAGAGACTCTTGTTGAGTTTCTCAAACTGGTCGTAGTCCCAGTTCAACTGTGAGTTGCCATTGAAGCGGTCCTTATACAGGATGTTTGCCATCTTTATGATGGCATCGTTTCTGCTGGCAAGCCAACTGTAGTCCATCTTCCCTTGCTCGAGACTGATGATCATATCGTCACCGCTATCCAGAAGGTTGTAGTCAGCGATGGAATCGGTCGCATGCTTCTCCACGGTCACGACGCTGGGACGGAACAGCTCGTTCCAGAACAGCGACTGCAAGGTGCTGAAGGTGATTCCACTGTTACGCAGGAAATCCACCGACATCCAGGGAGCCTTCAGGTACTGCTTGTTGATACGGTCCATGATGAGCACATAGTCCTTCGTCAACTCGATGCGACCAGCCTCCACAAATCCGAATGCCATCAGTTGAAGTCTGATGACGTCATCACGTTTCATCTTCAGGTTACCGGTGAGTGTAAGCTTCTGTTGACCTACCTCCACCGAGAACTTAACCTTTGAAGTGAGGAACTTTGTGGTCTGCGCACGGTCATTGACACGAGCGATAAAGTCGATTTTCGACTGCATCTCTGGCGTAATGGGTGCTTCTTCCTTAACCACCTTCTTGCGCGATCCGCATGCTGTAAACACTAACGGCAATGCCACTACGGCAACTTTCAAAAAACTGTTCAGTTTCATTCTTTTATGAGTTTAGATTTGATTTTTTCTGCATGTTCCTTAATGACGTCATTGCTTTCTGACTCTTCCAGATTCTGCAATGCCTGGTCGATATAGATTTTCGCCTCTGAGTAACGCCCCTCCATGAAGAGGATCCAGGCGTATGTGTCGAGGTAAGTCGCATTCTTGGGTTCGGCCTTGATGGTCTTGTAGCTCATCTCCTCTGCCTGCGTCAGTCTCTCCCCCCGTTCACTGAGGTAATAGGCATAGTTGTTCAGGCAACCGAAATTATCCCCTTTCCACACCAGACACGAGTCATAGGCTGCAAAAGCTGCCTCGGCCAGTCCTTTCTGATGGAGGATATCACCCATCACTGCGTAGAAGTCCGACACGATGGCCGGATCACTGTTATCGGTAATCACACCGATGCCGTTCTGGAAAGCCGACAGAGCGCCATCCAGACTGTCCCGTTTGTAGTAGGCGATGCCCTGATAATAATAGAAAAGCATCTCGTCGGGGGTGTACTGTCTGGCCTCCTGACAAAGGGCGATTACTTTGTCCATATCACCTGCCTCCCAGGCATAGGCCACCAACTGCATCCTGGCAGGAGCATAGTCTGGCGAGAGTGTCACGGCTTTCTCAAGCACATGGCTGATACTGTCTTTCGGCATCTTCTTTGCACTCATATACGATGCACAGAAAAGCGTCATATCAGCATCAGTCTGCGGTAGTTCAAGAATCTTTCCAAAGAGCGACATCACGCGGGTACTGTCTCCCTCATCAGCTTCTGAGGCAGCGATCTCCTGTCTCAGCAGTCTGATCTTCTCCTCTGTCGTGGTGTTGCGGTTCATGAGCACTCGTTCTGTCAGGGAGTCGGCAATGGCCGTCTTTCCCTCTGCCTGATAATAAGTGCGCAACGACAACAGCACCCGGTTGTTGTCCGGATCCTCCCGGAGCACCTGGTCATACACAGCCAGACCTTTCTTCGTCTGGTCGTTCATGATCAGCGCCTCTCCATACATCGCCTGACAATTCAGGTCGTTAGGATGATGTTTGGCCAGGGCAGCCATCTCTGCCACCGCTGCTTTCTTATTGCCCAGACGGTTGTAGATCGCACTCTTAGCCACCGACAACCTCTCACTCTTCCCGTCTATCTGCTCCAACTGCTCCAGCACACCGATGGCATTTTCATAGTCCTCCGTCTGCTGATACAACTGGAACAGCATCTCGAGCATGTCTTCCTGGCTCTTGTCCCGCTCATAGATATCCTTGATGACAGGTATGGCACTGGCATAGTCCTGCTGACTGATATAGGTATGCGCCAGTGTTTCCATAAAGGTCGTGTTGTCAGGATCCAGCTCTGCCGCCTTTTTGATACAAGCCATCGTACGTTCCGAGTCCTTGATGGCACCATAGTACTGAGCGAGATAATAATACACCTCCGGTGCCTGCGGGTTCAGTTCCTGACAATGTCTCAGCAGATCAAACGCCGCGTCGTGATTTCCCTTCTGCCGCTGCGTCATCGCCTCCAGGAAGAAACCGTCATACTCGCGGGTGCTGACAGAATCGCAGGATTGTGCGCTGACTTGTCCGATACAAGTCACCGCCATCATCATTATCAAAACAACCCTCCGAGTCATCATCTGTAAACTATAAACCGTAAACTATAAACTATTTCACTCCCGTATGTCCATATCCTCCTTCACCGCGTTCCGTCTCATCGAGCACCTCAACGTCTTCAAACACGCCTTGCTCATGACGGGCGATCACCATCTGAGCGATACGCTCTCCGTCGTTCACGGTGAAATCCTCCAAAGAGAGGTTGATGAGCAGCACGCCCACCTCACCACGATAGTCTGCATCGATGGTACCAGGGGAATTCAGCACGGTGATGCCCTTCTTAAGTGCCAGTCCGCTACGCGGTCTCACCTGAGCCTCATAACCCTCCGGCAGGGCTATATGCAGGCCTGTCGGAATGAGTCTGCGCTCCATCGGCTTCAGCACCACAGGCTCCTCCAGGTTTGCCCTCAGGTCCATGCCAGCACTCTGGGTGGTGGCATACTGTGGCAATGGCTGGTGCCCCTTGTTCACGACTTTGATTCTAAGCATATCTCTTTAAATGTCAACTGTAAACCGTAAACTGTAAACTTTTTAATCCATTTCAACTTGCAAAGGTAATGTTTTTGTGTCACATTTCGAAAAATATAGGCATTATTTTTTCATTTTTTCGTTAATTTCTGCGAAATATGCAGAATCTGTGCATAAAATGATTATCTTTGCAGTCAATTATGATGAATTGGCAACAACTGATTTCCAACAAACGCCTGGGTCAGGAGCACCGTCACCCAGAGCGTCATGACGACCGGACAGAGTTCAAACGCGACTACGACCGTTTGATATTCTCAGCCCCCTTCCGTCGTCTTCAGAACAAGACCCAGGTCTTCCCCCTGCCCGGCAGTGTGTTTGTCCACAACCGCCTCACCCACTCCCTCGAAGTGGCCAGTGTCGGCATGTCGTTAGGCAACGACGTGGTGCAGCAGCTCATCAGGCGTCATCCCGAACTCGCCAATGGTCTGTTCATAGAGATTGGTCAGATTGTAGCCTCAGCCTGTCTGGCCCACGACATGGGTAACCCGCCCTTTGGTCACAGCGGCGAGAAAGCCATCCAGTCATTCTTCACCGAGGGTACCGGCAGAAGTCTTGAGACCGAGGTGTCACCACAGTTCTGGAGCGACATCACCCACTTCGAGGGCAATGCCAACGCCTTCCGTCTGCTCACCCATCAGTTCCAGGGTCGCAGACCTGGTGGATTTGTCATGACTTATTCCACACTCGCCAGCATCGTCAAATACCCCTTCTCCTCCACTGCCGCAGGCAAGAAAGGGAAGTTCGGCTTCTTCGACAGCGAGCGTGGCTCGTTCGTCCAGATTGCCCGAGAGCTCGGCCTTATACGCAAGTCTGCCGAGAACGAACCCCTCCGTTATGCCCGTCATCCGCTAGTCTATCTGGTCGAGGCTGCCGATGATATCTGTTACGAGATTATGGACATCGAGGATGCCCACAAACTTAAAATAATTTCATACGAAGACACAGCCCGTCTCCTGCTCAGTTTCTTCGATGAAAACACCCGTCGTCTCATCCACCAACGTGTCATCGACGAGGGGGTCACCGACCCCAATGAGAAGGTGGTTTATCTGCGGGCCCGTGTCATCGGCCTGCTCGAGAGCGAGTGTGTCCGGGTGTTCTGCGACCATGAGGACGAGATCCTGTCTGGCACCTTCGAGGGCAGCCTCATCAGCCATATCAGTCCGATGGCCCAGGAGGCCTACCGCCAGTGTAGCCAACTGTCTGTCGAGCGCATCTACCGCAGCAAGCCAGTCCTCGATGTTGAACTCTCTGGCTACCAGATCATCCAGACACTCATGGAACAGTTCATCGAGGCGGCAGTCCATCCAGACCGTTTCTATTCCCGCCAACTGATCGGGCGAGTCAGCAGCCAGTACCACATCTCAGCCCCCGACCTCGAGACCCGTCTTATGGCCGTCATCGACTACATCAGTGGCATGACCGACGTCTATGCCCTTGATGAATATCAGAAAATCAGTGGCATCTCCCTCCCCGTTGTCTGATTTTTAATAAGCTTTCTTGTCGTGCACGAAGAACGTCTTCATCGTCATCCAGACGATACGGATGTCGAGCCATATCGACCAGTGCTCCATATACCAGATGTCACGTTTCACACGTTCCTCCATCTCCCAGAGTTCCTTCGTCTCACCACGGAACCCCATCACCTGCGCCCAGCCCGTCACACCCGGCTTCACGAAGTGACGCACCATATACTTGTCTATCAGCTGTGAGTACTGCGCTGTATGGGCCAGCATATGGGGCCTCGGCCCTACGACCGACATATCCCCCTTCAGGATATTAAAGATCTGCGGCACCTCGTCGAGGTTGGTCTTCCGCATAAAATTACCAAACGGATACTTCCTGGGATCGTCCTTCGTCGCCTGCACCTTGTCCGAATCCTTATTCACGTGCATCGACCGGAACTTATAAAGGTAAAAATCCTTACCGTCCAGACCCGTCCGCTTCTGCTTGAAGAAGATCGGTCCAGGGCTCTGTATCTTGATCAGAATCCACACGATCGGGAACACCAGCAGTGTCGGAATCAGGAACACCAGCACCAGCAGCAGGTCGAAAGCCCGTTTCTTAGCCCTGTTCACAGAATTCTGCAGCGGATTCTCATAGGCCGTGTACACCTCCAGATCGTCCATCTGCTCACGTTTCAGGTTCAGTCCCAACGACTCCGCTGATATCGGCACATAGTAGAACCTCACCATCCGATGATCACATAGGTTCGACACCTTCTTCACCAGGGTCTTCTCCGTTCTCGACACACACAGGTACAGCTCGTCGCCCAGCTCCAGACTCTCCGGATCCTCCAGTCTCCTGACAAAATCCTCCACCGACCCGAGCCGCTTCTGTCCATCGTCCTTGACCAGTCCCTCGTCACCGTAATAGCCCAGGATCTTATAACCCAGTGTCAGGTCCGTCCGCAGCTTCTCATACACGGTCAGGAGCCCCTCGTCAGAGCCCACCAGCGTCACGCTCCTGGTATTACGTCCGGACTCCCGGTACATTTTGACAAACCACCGTTCTCCCAGTCGCTTCAGGATCAGTAGCACGATGAACACACCGCCCACCTCCAACAGGGGCGTTGCCACATGGAACTTATACGGCAGCACCTTCAGTAAGAAATAGGCCACCACCACCTGCGTCACCACCAGACCCACGATCCGCTGTAGGATATCCCCCGCCCCTACCAGCCTGAAGTGGATGATAGTCGAGAAGCGCAGCTGTGCAATCATCAGCGAGATGTTACTCGCGAGGATGAAGATCTCAAGCCGTCCACTTCCCCACGTCGACACCCGCCAGTGCCAGTATGAGAAAGCCACGATCACGGCGTTCAGCACGAAGAAATCACCGAGTATCGCTATCCATTTAATGATTCTATTGGACTGATTATTATTCTTCACAATTCTTGTCTATCCATTCTCCAGTGAAATATCCTCAATTAGGACTGCAAAGATACGATTAAACGAGCAGAAGACCAAAAGAAAATTCATTTTTATTGCATTTTTCATCTTTTAATGTCCAGTCCGCCGCCCCTCCGAAAAAGGCAGAATATCTTACAAAGATAATAAATATATTCGATATAACACGCTGTTTTACAATGTTTAATATAAATAGGATACTTTTCCGCTTTTATTACAAATATTGTTAAAATGTTTGCAAGTTAAATTATTTCTTCTTATCTTTGCACCGTGAAAGGATAAAAGATTTCGCTATGAGAAACAGTTAGCCTTTATCTATTACTATCCTTATTGTTAACTTTGAAAAAAGAGGGGCCCCTGTGAAGGTCCCCCTTTTTTCATTCCACAGGACCCCCTTATGGTCCCTTACACCCGTTTAGACGTCCAGAAATGATTAGATAGCTACAATACCAATCGGTGTTCGCCTTATCGCCTTAAGCCTTAGTCCTTTGACAGATAATAATAGGCATACCACTCTGCAAACTTCCTTAATCCCTCTCTCAGCGTAATCTTCGGTGTAAACCCGAAATCACGCTCCAGCGCACTAGTATCCGCATACGTTGTGGGTACATCACCCGGCTGCATAGGTACCAGTTCCTTATGCACATCAAAGTCATAGTCTGCGGGCAGAACCCCTGCACGAAGCAACTCCTCCTGTAGAATGTTCACAAAGTCCAGCAGATTCTCCGGCTGACCACCACCAATGTTATATACGGCATACGGAGGTACAGGCAGTCCATCCTCACCCATTTTCTTCTCCGGTGCCCCTTGCATCACACGAATAATACCCTCTACGATGTCATCTACATACGTAAAGTCCCTGCGGCAATGGCCATAATTATAAATCTGAATGGTCTTGCCAGCCAACAACTTATTCGTAAAACCGAAGTACGCCATATCAGGTCTACCAGCAGGCCCATATACCGTAAAAAACCGCAAACCCGTGCTCGGGATATTATACAACTTCGAATAACAATGGGCAAACAACTCATTACTTTTCTTCGTCGCAGCATACAAACTCACGGGATTATCCACCCTGTCATCTGTACTGAACGGGACTTTCTTATTTCCCCCATATACACTGCTCGACGACGCATAAACCAAATGCCCCACTGGATTGTGCCGACAAGCCTCCAAAATGTTATAGAATCCCATCATGTTACTCATGATATACGCATCGGGATTCTCTATCGAATACCTCACTCCCGCCTGCGCCGCAAGGTTTACAACAACATCAAACTGGTACTTCTCAAACAATCCATCAATCAACACCTTATCTGCGATATCCCCTTTCACAAACACCCATATATTCGTGCCATTTGTACTATTTGTGTTCAGTTCTTCTAATCGGTATTCTTTCAGGCTCACGTCATAGTAGTTATTCATATTATCGATTCCCAAAATGGTCGCGCCTTTTACGTCTTTAAACAATCTCTTCACCAGATTACTTCCAATGAATCCTGCAGCTCCTGTCACCAAAATTGTCTTTTTATTCAAATCTATCTTCTGCATAGTGTTCTTATGTTTTTCTGTCTAAAAATGTTCATATGTCTATTTCCCATATTTCTCCACTGCCTCGTAATATGTATCAAGGCTACCAATATCAAATCTTCCTGCACTCATAGGCCAAGCATGCATCACAGTATGTTCTACCATATAGTGCGCCAAATTACCCGGTGCATCCTTCCCACACCCATTCTCCACAGATTGTCTTACGAGTTCCAAATCTTTCTTCAGATAGATGTAGAACGGCGGTACAGCCCAATGGCTCTTGGGTACCTGCGGTTTCTCCTCCATCCTCAGCACCCTGTTATGACTATCAAGTTCCACAACACCCGTGCGCTGTAGTTTCTCTATCGACGGCTGTTCATGACACATGATGCAACTGGTATTCTTCTCCTTCGCAAAGTCCACAAACTCCCGAAAGCTAAAAAAAAGCAGATTATCCGCTGCAACGACTAACAAGTCATCATCTATAGAGAGTTTATCCATTGCAAACAGCATATCACACACTGCCCCTAACCGCGTTTCATTCGTCTCTGTGCCGTCATCCACAATGGTAATAGGCTTGCTATAATGCATATCCTTTTTCCATTCCTCGAAAATTCCTGCGAATTTATGATTAGTAATAATAATGTGTCCATCCACATCATCTATTTTATCTATATCATCCAGCATACGCCCAAGAATGGTGCTATTACCTATCTTAAGCAATGGCTTAGGATAGTTCTTCGTCAACTCCCCTAACCTCGTCGCATACCCCGCTGCAATTACTATATTCTTCATACGAACCTTGCTCCATCATCACTTTTACAGAAAAACACCTTAAAACTGTTCTTATACTGCGGGAACCGCTCAAGGTATTTCTCTGTGATTTCCTTTTCAATTGTTTCTTTCTTAACAGGGTCAACCAAAGCTATGCAAGCTCCTTTGAACCCAGCGCCACTAAAGCGGCCGCCATATACACCATCCGTTGTAAGCATGGCCTCATAGATAGCAATCAGTTCCGGGCTACCACATTCATAGTTATGAATCGAACTCTCACAACTAGCTTTCGAAAGACTACCCAGCCACTCCAAGTTACCAGTCTCCCAAGCCGTGATACCTTCACGAACACGTTTATGTTCCGTATAGAAATGTTCTGCTCTGCGTGCAAACCTCGGCGGCATTTCATCTCTATGTCTCCGATACATCGTTTCCGGCACATCCCTCAGGAATGTTTTATCATGCGTCTTCAGCGGCACATTCTCATACGCCTGCACAATCCATGCTGCAGTCTTGCACTCTGTCACTCGTAAATTATAATCCGATGACATCAAACTACGCGTCAGTCCGCTAAAAAATATCCCTAGCTCAAACTCTGGCATATTCTCTGCCTTAGGAATTAGGCGATATTCATTGCTCTCACAATCAAGCATCAGCAGGTGATCTTTCTTGCCCAGTGCTATACAAGCCTGATCCAGCAAACCATTATTCAGCCCAATATATTCCCGTTCCGCCTCGCTGGCTATCTTCATCACCTCAAACGGAGCAAGTGTTATGTTATTCGCCTTAGCAAACGCCATCACATAAGCAATAAGTACTGCAGCACTAGAAGACAGTCCTCCTACAGGCAGCGAACCTTTAATGGTTCCCGTGATTCCCGTCTGGAGTTTGAACCGCTTCTGCAGTGCGAACTTTGCCCCTCGGGCATAGTCACCCCAGTTTCCCTGTTTCACCAACGTCGGCGCCGCAATATCAAATTCCACATGCCCAGCGAATGTCTCACTGTCCAAACTTACCAGACTCTCCGTACTCTTATCTGTGATATTCGAGCAATCCGCGTTCGACAAATCAAACCACAAGTCCACGCCCTTATCTATAGCAAAACCTGTTACCAAACCTCTTTGGTGGTCAACATGAGCACCAAGTGGACATACCCTATATGGGGAATAAACGTGATACTTATACTTTTTCATTCTATTTCAGATTCGTCATTATGATTACTCCGATTATTGATTCAAAAGGATTTTGACAAGATCTTTCATACCTTCCGAGGCACCCTTTTGTATCTGTTGTACTCGTCCTCCTGCATTGACAGGATTGGGATCGATTAGGTACACGGGCACGCCGGGGCGAGCATAATGGAGCAGTCCGGCAGCTGGATAGACCACCAGCGAAGTGCCGATGATGATCAGGATGTCAGCCCCCTGCACCTCCTCTGCGGCGATGGTGATGTTGGGTACGGCCTCACCGAAGAACACGATGAACGGACGAAGCAAAGAACCGTCGCCAGCCTTGGTGCCAGGCTCAATCTCACAGTTCTCAGGCGTCAGCGTCTGCTGGTAACGAGGATCGTCCACATCCCGACTGGAACAGACCTTCATCAGTTCTCCGTGGAGGTGGATCACCTTCGAGGAACCCGCCATCTCGTGGAGGTTGTCGACATTCTGAGTGACCACCGTCACGTCATACTGCTCCTCGAGCTTGGCCACCAGGCGATGGCCTTCATTGGGCTGCACGCCCCAGCACTTCTTGCGGAGCATGTTATAAAAATTGGTTACTAACGTAGGGTCTGCCAGCCAACCTTCATGGGTGGCAACTTTTTGTACGGGATAGTTCTCCCACAGGCCGTCAGCATCACGGAAAGTCTTCAGTCCACTCTCCACCGACATGCCGGCTCCGGTCAATACTACGATCTTTTTCATAAGCAATAGTCCTTAATTTTTTGCAAATATACGCTTTTTTTTCGACAAAAGAACAAAAGAAACAAAAAAAATATGTACTTATGTACTTATGTCTAAAAAAATTCTTACCTTTGCACCCGATTTTAAAGAATACACATTATTAATATAGAAAGAATGGACAAATTAAGTTACGCTTTGGGCCTGGGAATTGGCCAGCAACTGGCCCAGATGGGCGCCCATGATATCAGTGCCGAGGACTTCGCACAGGCCATCAAGGACGTGCTGGAGGGAAGGGAACTGAAGGTGAGTCACCGTGAGGCTCAGACCATCGTACAGACCTACTTCCAGGAGCAGGAGAAAAAGCTTCAGGCTCAGCGCGCTGAGCAGGGCAAGGCCCATAAGGAGGCCGGTGAGAAGTACCTGGCTGAGAACGCCAAGAAGGCAGAGGTCGTCACCCTGCCCAGTGGTCTGCAGTATCAGGTGCTGAAAGAGGGCAACGGCAAAAAGCCCACGGCGAAGGATACGGTGATGTGCCATTATGAGGGTACGCTGATCGACGGCACCGTGTTTGACTCGAGCTATCAGCGGGGTGAGCCTGCGACCTTCCCCTTGCAGCAGGTGATAGCCGGTTGGACAGAGGGTCTCCAGCTGATGCAGGAGGGGGCTAAGTACCGCTTCTTCATACCTTATCGTCTGGCTTATGGTGAGGGTGGCGCCGGGGCGTCGATCCCGCCGTTCGCCGCGCTCGTCTTCGACGTCGAACTGATACAGGTTGTTTAATGTCTAAGGAATATAGGAATTTAGGAATATAATTTAAAGTTTATAATTTATAGAATATGAAAAAGTTTACATTCGCTGCAGTTGCAGCAGTAGCTGCCATCATGATGTCATCATGTGGCAACGGCACTCCGAAGGCCAACCTGAAGAGTGACATCGACACAATGAGTTATGCTATCGGTATGGCTCAGACCCAGGGTCTGAAGGAATACCTCGTAGGAAGCCTGGACGTGGACACCACCTATATGGCTGAGTTCATCAAGGGTCTGAACGAGGGTGCCAATGCCGGTGACAACAAGAAGAAGGCTGCCTACTTCGCAGGTATCCAGATCGGTCAGCAGATCTCTAATCGTATGATGAAGGGCATCAACTACCAGGTGTTTGGTGATGACTCCACGAAGACCATCTCCATGAAGAACTTCATGGCAGGCTTCATCAGCGGTACCACTGGTAAGAAGGCGCTGATGAGCGTTGACTCTGCCCAGGTGCTGGCTGAGCGTCTGATGCGTAACATCAAGGCCAAGCAGATGGAGAAGACCTACGCCGCCAACCGTGAGGCCGGTGAGAAGTTCCTGGCCGAGAACGCCAAGAAGGACGGTGTGAAGACCCTGCCCAGCGGCGTGCAGTACAAGGTGATCAAGGAGGGTAACGGTCCGATCCCCACCGACAGCTCTACCGTGAAGGTGAACTACGAGGGTCGTCTGATCGACGGTACCGTGTTCGACTCCAGCTACACCCGTGGTGAGGCTGCCACCTTCCCCGCCAACCGCGTCATCAAGGGATGGACAGAGGCCCTCTGCCACATGCCCGCAGGTTCTGAGTGGGAGATCTACATCCCCCAGGAGCTGGCATACGGTGAGCGCGAGCAGGGTAAGGACATCAAGCCTTTCTCCGCCCTCATCTTCAAACTGGAGTTGCTCGAAGTAGATCCTAAGAAATAATGAAGAAAGCCCTTATCATAGCACTCGCCCTCGTGGCGGGTGCTTCGTTTTCTCCTGCCGAAGCAGGGAAGAAGAAGCAGCAGGTGGCTCAGCCGGTCGTGGCAGAGCCTGTCGTGCTGACGAACAGCTCCGACTCCGTGAGCTATGCCGGTGGTATGGCCATCACCAACGGTCTGCTGCCCTATCTGCAGCAACAGGGTGTGGACACGGCTTATATGGCCGACTTCCTTCAGGGATTCAAGGAGATGATCAAGAGCGCCAACGACCCCCGGAAAGCAGCCTACGTGACGGGCATGGACATCGCCAAGCAGTTGTCTGAGCGCATGCTGCCCAACATCGTGCGTGACTTCACCGATACCCCCGACTCTATCGTCAGCGAGAAGCTCTTCCAGGGTTTCACAGCTGCTTTGGAGAACGACACAACCCTGTTCACCCAAGCCGATGCAGAGGCCTACTTCAGGACCAAGCAGAAGTATAACAACGAGGTGAAACAGGAGAAGCTCTATGGTGCCAACCGCAATGCCGGCCGACAGTTCCTGGCTGAGAACGCCCAGAAGGACGGTGTGATCACCCTGCCCAGCGGTCTGCAGTATAAGGTGCTGGTACAGGGCAACGGTGAGGTGCCGACTGCCAGCGACCGGGTGCAGGTGAACTACGAAGGCCGTCTGATCGACGGTACCGTGTTCGACGCGTCTTCCAAGCATGGTGACAAACCGGCCGAGTTCACGCCCGGGCAGGTGATCAAGGGCTGGACGGAAGCACTGACGATGATGCCTGTCGGTTCGAAATGGCAACTCTACATCCCCTATGAGCTGGCCTACGGTGAACGGGGTGCAGGAGAGGACATCAAGCCCTACAGTGCACTGATCTTCGACGTGGAATTGGTCGATATCATCAAGAAATAAGAGAACAATGGAAAAAATAGACCTGTTAGACAAGAAGATTCTGAGCATTCTGTCCAAGAATGCCCGTATCCCCTTCAAGGATGTGGCTGCCGAGTGCAACGTGTCGCGTGCAGCCATCCATCAGCGTGTGCAACACCTCATCGATGCCGATGTCATCACGGGCAGCGGCTTCGACGTGAACCCGAAGAGTCTGGGCTACAGCACCTGTACCTACGTGGGCATCAACCTGGAGAAGGGTTCGATGTACAAGGACGTGGTGGAGCAGCTGAAGCACATCCCCGAGGTGGTGGAGTGTCATTTCACCACAGGTCCGTATACGATGCTTGTCAAGCTCTATGCCAGGGACAACGAACAGCTGATGGAGCTGTTGAACGGTAAGCTGCAGAGTGTGCATGGTGTCGTGGCGACGGAGACGCTCATCTCGCTGGAGCAGAGTCTGAAGCGCGAGATTCCGATTAATCTAGAGGAATAGTTTATAGTCTAGAATGATGAGGAATGAGTTTGATCTGGAGGCGGGGATGGAGGCGGTGTATGGCCGCTTCCCGGAGGCACAGAGGAAACCGGTGATCGGCATCACCGGCAACTACGAAGACCTGACGTGCAAGTTAGGCAAAGGCTACTACCAAAAGGTGGTGGAGGCCGGTGGTGTGCCCGTGATTGTCCCCCCTGTCACAGACCCTCATGTCATCATCAACACCTTAGACCGCATCGACGCCCTCATCCTCAGTGGTGGTGGCGACTACAACCCCCTCTGGGCGGGTGAGGAACCTTCGCCGCTGCTGCATGGCATCAACGCTGAGCGTGACCAGGCAGAACTGATGATCACACGGCTGGCCTATAACCGTCAGATACCGATGCTGGGCATCTGCCGGGGTATCCAGACGCTGGCGATGGCCTTAGGCGGGAAAGTCTTCCAGGACATCAGCGACCGCGCTACAAAAAAGCATTCACAGGATGCTGACAGGTCGGAACCAACACATACCGTCACCATAGAGAAAGACTCCATCCTCTATCGCATCTATTCTGAGGCGCAGCAATGTTCAATGTTCAATCATCAATCCTCCATCTTTGTCAACTCTTTCCACCACCAGGCTGTCAGTGACACCGGGGCGAAGTTCCGTGTGACAGCCCGTTCTGCAGACGGTATCATCGAGGCCATGGAGAGTACGGAGTACAAGCCTGTGATGGGTGTGCAGTGGCATCCGGAGTGTCTTGAGAACGGCAACCCCCTGTTCCAGTGGCTGGTGGAGGAGGCACAGGCCTACCGTGAGGCCCACCAGCTGCACGACCGGATCCTGACCCTTGACACCCACTGCGACACACCGATGCTGTTTCCACAGGGCATCCATTTCGACCAGCGGGACCCGAGAATACTCGTGGACCTGCATAAGATGACGGAGGGACGACTGGACGCTACGATCATGGTGGCCTATCTTCCCCAGCCTACCGAGCAGCCCAAAGCCTATGCTGACGCTATCTTCGACCAGATAGAGGCTATCACGAAACAAAACAGCGACTATGTACGTATCGCCCGTACTCCGGAAGAACTCTGGGCCAACAAACGGGCCGGCATCAAGAGTATCATGCTCGGCATCGAGAACGGTATTGCCCTCGACGGGCAACTGGAGAACCTGCAGCATTTTGCGGAGAGAGGCATCGTGTATATGACACTCTGCCACAATGGCGATAACGATATCTGCGACTCAGCCTCACGCAGTCAGAACACCTGGGGCGGTGTCAGTCCCTTCGGAGAACAGGTCATCCGGGAGATGAACCGTCTGGGTATCCTCGTGGACATGAGTCATGCCGGGGAGAAGAGTTTCTACGATGCCCTCGACATCAGCAGCAAGCCCATCGTGTGCAGCCATTCCTCAGCCAGGGCCCTCTGCGACCACCCCCGTAACCTCACTGACGACCAGATGCGGGCCCTCGCTGCCAAGGATGGTGTGGCACAAACCACTATCTATAACGGCTTCCTGCGTCAGGATAGTGAGGCGTGTATCCTCGATGTCATGGAACACCTGGAACATGCCATCCAAGTGATGGGCATCGATCATGTGGGCCTGGGGACCGACTTTGACGGTGATGGTGGTGTGCGTGGTCTGGCTGATGCTTCGGAGCTGATTCTTTTCACGAAGCAGTTGCTTCGCAGGCGGTATAGTGAGGAGGATATTCAGAAAATCTGGGGAGGGAATTTCCTAAGGATTTTTGGTTTATAGTTTACGGTTTATAGCTAGGGAGTTTTATGTCTAAGGAATATAGGAATATAGGAATTTTTTTGTCTAAGGATTATGGGATTAAAGGATTTAAAATTCCCAGATTCCTAGATTCCTTAGACAAAATAAATCCTAAGAGAAATATAGCCTTGGGTGGGCTATTGATTTTATTGTTGGCTTCCTGTGGAAATTTGCGGAAGCAGGCGGCGAATAACGACAATAGCGTTGTGATGCAGCCGGTGGGACCGGTGTTCTGTGCGGACAGTGCCTATGCGTTCTGTCAGAAACAGTGCGAGTTCGGTCCGAGGACGATGAACAGCAAGGCCCATGACGACTGTGCACAATGGATCATCCAAAAGTTCGAGGGCTATGGTCTGACGGTCACTCCCCAGCATGCACTGCTCAAGGGCTACGACGGCACGATGCTGCGCTCTACGAATATCATTGCCAGTTACCAACCAGAACAGAAAGACCGTATTCTCATCTGCGCCCACTGGGACAGTCGTCCCTGGGCAGACAACGACCCTGACGAAGCGAACTGGAAGAAGCCTGTGATGGCGGCTAATGATGGGGCCTCAGGCGTGGCGGTCATGCTTGAGCTAACGAGGCTACTGTCTCCTGACTCCTGTAAACTGTCTCCTTCTCTTGGGGTTGATTTTATTTGTTTCGATGCAGAGGACTGGGGAGTGCCACAGTGGGACGATGCACCGGATAGCAGTGACTCCTGGGCGCTTGGTGCACAGTATTGGGCTGCCAACCCCCATGTGAAGGGTTATAAGGCGAAGTACGGTATCCTGCTCGACATGGTTGGTGGTGAGGGGGCCCAGTTCTACCAGGAACAGGGTTCCATGCGCTATGCACGCAGTGTTGTTGACCGTGTGTGGCGGGCCGCACAGACCGTGGGTTTCGGCAGCTACTTCCCCATGCGTGAGGGTGTCTTCATCACCGACGACCATCTCCCCGTGAACCGTGTGGCGAAGATCCCGTGCATCGACATCATCCCCTATTATCCGGACTGTCAGCAGAGTTCGTTCGGGCCTACCTGGCATACCGTGAATGACGATATGGCACATATCGACCGCAACACCCTTCAGGCCGTCGGACAAACCTTAGTGCAGGTCTTATTCTCGGAGGAATAGCTGTAAACTAGATTTGGCCGGATTCGACCATCAGGATGACACGCTCGGTCAGGCGATCGACGCCCTGGGCATCGTACTCCTTCTTCAGCGAGGCCCCGAAGCCCCAGGCAAACACCTGCCAGAACCCGGCACGGAGGGGTCCCATGAAAGCCTTGATCATATCGTAGCCTGTCGAGTGGCACTCACGGTCGATGAGTTTGATGAGCAGCTTTCCCTGCGAATACGTCAGTTTCTTCATCTTTGGCTTATAGGTGCGGAAGATATCGTCCTCCACCCGTTTGATGTGTTCCTCCTTCGCCTTCTCGTTGGGCAACGTCTCCAAGTATTCTGTTGTCTCAATCAGCATCTGTCTGGCTTCTTTCGCAATGGGCAGCACCTTCTTCACGTTTTTCACCAGACGCATGTAGCTCTCTGCCTGTCGCTTGTTCTTGAACGTCAGCTGGGGATAGACATAGACGTTGTTCATCTCCATATACTGGATACTGTCACCCTCGTACAGCACCTTACCCACCTTCACTGTCGGCACAAACGTGGGAGAATCCATCTCCGCCAGCACCTGTTCAGCAGTCATCCGCTCCTGAGCGAATGAAGTGAAAAGTGAGAAGAGAAAAATGATGAACAGCGTCAGATATCTCATTGTTGTTATATTTTGGTGCAAAAATAGGAAGATTTTTGGAAAAAACGAGGCAAACATGTGCATAATTGATAAAAAATAACTAACTTTGTCACCGTTAAACCAAAATTTAAACATATGAAGACACAATTGGTGATCCTTTTGTTGGTATGGTCGCTGGGTGTGACGGCTCAGGAACAACGGCCGTGGGAACAATATCTGAACGAGGTGATGACAGCGGAAGATGCTGAGTCGGAGGCCTGGGAGCAGACGTATGAGCTGCTGTGTGAACTGGAGCAGCATCCCATGGACATCAACCGTGTGACAAGGGAACAACTGGAGGAACTGCCGTTTCTATCCGCACAACAGATAGAGGGCATCATGGAATACCTCTGGCGATACGGACGGATGGAATCACTCAGTGAACTGACGATGATCCGTCAACTGGACTATGCTCAGCGACGACTGCTCACCTATTTTATATATATAGACGAGCGTGAGGCAGACAACGACAGACAGAAAGCGCCCAAGGCGAAGGACGTCATGAAATACGGTCACCATGAACTGATTGCCTCAGGAAGCGTGGAGCCTTTCCGTCACTGGCTGAGATACCAGTTCAGTTATGGTGACCAGGTGAAAGCCGGCATCGTGGGAGCCCAGGATGCAGGAGAGCCGTTCTTCAAAGGACAGAACCGATGGGGGTACGACTATTACTCCCTCTACTTGCAGTTGCGGAACGTGGGAAGGATCGAGTCAATGGTCATAGGCCACTACAGGGTGTCGATGGGTATGGGACTGGTGATGAACAACAGTTTCAGTCTGGGAAAGGTGGCGATGCTCCTGAACCTGGGGCGGACCACGTACAGTGTCAGAGCCCATTCCTCACGTTCTACAGGTGCATTGAGGGGACTGGCGACAACGGTGGATATGGGAAAAGGTCTGAGACTGACCGCCTTCGCATCGTATATGCCTGTGGACGCTACCTTGAACAAAGACGGTACGGCAGCCACCATCCTCAAGACCGACTACCACCGTACAGAGACAGAGATGAACAAGAAGCACAACCTGAACATCTTCAAGACCGGTGGAAGTCTGAGATATGATGATCACGGTATTCACCTTGGCGCAAATTTGTTGTACACACACCTCGACAGACCATTGAAGCCCAACACCTCGGTGCTCTATCGTCGGCACTACCCCCAGGGCAGCGACTTTACGAATATGAGTCTTGACTATGGCTACGCCAGTCATCTACTGGCATTCAGTGGAGAGACTGCCATCGACCAGAAAGGTCATCTGGCCACCATCAACAGCGTAAGTCTGCAGATCAGTGACGTGGCCAGTGTGATGGCCCTGCAACGCTTCTATGCCTACGCTTATTCCTCCCTCGACGCACAGAGTTATAGTGACGGCGGAAAGGTACAGAACGAAAGCGGAATTTATCTCGGACTGACGTGGAAGCCTATCCCTGCCCTCCATCTGACAGCCTATACCGACTATGCGTGGTTTGCATGGGCGAAGTATCGGGTGTCGCAGTCGTCGTATTCGTGGGATAACCTGATGCAGGGAACCCTACAGAAGAAGTCATGGCAGTTCAGTGCCCGTTACAGGCTCCGGCTACGTCAACGAGATAATGCTGACAAGACCAACTTGGAAAACCGTTGGGAGCACAGGGCAAGGGTGACTGCAGACTATACGGTGAAACAAGGCTTTGGAGGTCGTCTGCAGGCAGACGGATACCAGTCGGAAGGCAACCTGGGATGGATGATCAGTGGGAGCCTGTCACTGACTCACAAATGGCTGAGATTGAATGGTGGTGCCGGTTATTTCCATACCGACAACTATGACAGTCGTCTGTACCTCTATGAGCTGGGACCGCTCTACACCTACTCGATGAAGCAGTTCTATGGGGAGGGCATCCGTTACTGGCTGATGGTCAGGGCCAACATCGCCAAAAGACTCCTATTGACCCTCAAAGGCAGTGCGACAAACCATCAAGCCAACCTTGACTTCCAAGTGAGAGTGAAGATATAGTTTACAGTTTACAGTTTAAAGTTTATAGTTTATAGTTTAAAGTTTATAGTTTATAGTTGATAAGCTAGCAAAGCCACTCATCCACCTATAGAAGTAATCATCTATAAACTATAAACTATAAACTGTAAACTAAACATTATTGTAAAGCTCCAGGACCTGGGAGGCGAGGTCGTTGCCCTCGAAGCGACGGATATAGTCCTGGCTGCGACAGATTCGTTCCTCACGGCCCTCTGCACCTTTGAGGACCTGCAAGATAGCAGCTGCCATTGCCTCATCATCGTCAGGAGCCACATACAGACAGTCAGGACCGCCTGCCTCTTCCAGACAGGAGCCTGTGCAGGCCACCACGGGCAGACCACAACTGACGGCCTCGATGACTGGTATGCCAAAGCCCTCATAGACAGATGGATAGACGAAGGCCTCAGCCTGTGCATAAAGTGCAGGCAGATGGTCGTCGGGGACACCATGCAACAAGAACACCCTATGACTGAGGCCATGGGCAGAGATATATTCGAGCACCTCGTTGGTATAAGTCGTCTGACGTCCCACGATGACCAGTGCCAAGTCCTCGGGTAGTCCTGCCAGTGCCTTTACAGCCAGAAGTATGTTCTTGCGTCTTTCAATGGTTCCCACATTGAGAATGAAGCGTTTAGGGAGTCCATAGAGCATGCGGATGGATTCTTGACTGTTTATAGTTGACTGTTTATAGTTTACAGATGGAGAGTTAAAGCGGGGGGCACAGCTCTGGTAGATGACGGAGATGCGGTCTTCGTCGACATGACCATATGCCATGATGTCGCGCTTCGTGCATTCACTGACAGCGATGATATGGTCAGCCTCCCGGATGGCCTGACGGAACTTCCAGGTATAAATCTTCGTATCGATCCAGTTGTAGAACTCCGGATGGCGCATGAAGATCAGGTCGTGGATGGTCACCACACTCTTGATGCCACTCTTGCGGATGCCCAGTGGCAGTTCACCAGAGAGGCCGTGGTACACCTGTACCCCATCCTTCTTCAGATCCTTCACAATGCCATGACTGCGCCAGATGGCCTTGTCGAAGGGCAGGTAGCAGTCCTTCGGATAGCAGAACATCAGGCCTGGAACAGAGACAATCTGTTCTCGCAGGTCGTCACGTCCCTTGTCGGGGGCATAGAGATGGAGGCGCAGGCCTTGGTTCAGACGGGCGATGTCGTTGACGAGGGTGCGTCCGTAACTGCCGAGACCTGTGGCATTGCGCACGATGCGCTTGGCGTCATAACCGATGATCATAGTTTTTTAGTTTAGAGTTTATAAGTTTAGAGTTTAGAGTTTATAAGTTTAGAGTTTAGAGTTTATAGTTTACGGAAGACGAAACGGACCAGGACGAAGTTCGTGGGGACTGCGATGGCGAGTACGGCGAGAGGTGCCAGTTCGCGACTGAGACCAAGCCAGAGGAAGAAATTGAACAGCACGATGTGCAGACAGTAGTTCACGAAATGGGCTCCACCAAAGCCAATGCCATTCTTGGCAGTGGTCTTCTCCTTGAAGGTGAAGTGGGCCGTCATATAGTAATTGGCCAGGAAACTGAGCACATAGCCAATGGTATAGGCCACATTGACGTTGATCCAATGCTGGAGAATCCAGTAGATGGCATAGTGGATGGCTGCGGAAGTCGTTCCCACGATGCAGAACCGGATGAGTTCACCAAATGTCGCTTTTTTGTCCATACACAATAAACTGGCTGCAAAATTACTATTTTTTTTAGACATAAGAACTTTTTTTAGACAAAAGAACATAAGAACCTTTATTTTTTAGACAGAAGAACAGAAGCACATATTTTTTGTTCTTATGTTCTTCTGTCTAAAAAAATTAGTTATTATGTATTGTATCTCACGGAAATTGTTTACCTTTGCCTCGAAAATAAGGATTACATGAACGAGGCAAAGATATCAGTCGTCATCAACACCTATAATGCCCGACAGCATTTGGCCAAGGTATTGGAGTCTGTCAAGGACTTCGACGAGGTGGTGGTGTGCGATATGGAGAGTACCGACGATACGGTGGCGATCGCAGAGCAGTATGGCTGCAAGGTGGTGACCTTTCCCAAAGCCGACCACAAAAGTGCGGAACCTGCCCGGACGTTTGCCATCCAGTCGGCTGCAAACAAGTGGGTCTTGGTGGTTGATGCCGATGAGCTGGTGACGCCAGAACTGCGTGAGGTGCTCTATCAGAAGATCACCGAACCAGACTGTCCTGAAGGATTCTATATTCCCCGCCAGAACATGTTCATGAGTATGTTTGTTCGCGATTTCCACTACGACTACCAGTTGCGTTTCTTCATTCGCGAGGGAACGGAGTGGCCGCCATATGTCCACACCTTCCCTAAGGTGCAAGGTCGTGTGGAACGTCTGAAGGCCGGTAAGGAGGCCCGTCTGCTGCATCTCATGGATGAGACGATGCATGAGTATATGGCCAAGATGAACGAATATACCGACAATGAGGTAGAGAAGAAGCGTGAGAAGGGCTATGGTCTCGGGGCCCTGTTGTGGCGTCCTTTCTGGCGGTTCTTCAAGAAATACGTGTTGGACGGTGGCTATCGCATGGGGACACGTGGGCTTATCCGTGCCATGATGGCAGGAGTGTATCAGTTTGTCTTAGTGGCCAAGATCATCGAGAAGCGTTATCGCGATTGACGAAAGTGCGGGGATCCTTATAGTTTTTATAAGGAAGATCGTAGTCCAGATAGAAGAAATTATGCTGGCGCTGGTTGTCGTGGGGAGGAATCACCATGTAGTCACCATATTTGTTCCTGAGATACGCATCGGCCTGTTCCACACCCATCACCGTATGTCCCTCGAACTCAACAGGCTGAGGCGTGCCCAACATGGTCTTGGGAATCACCCCCTGCACCCCGTCATCATAGTCGAGCACCAAGTCTGACTGGTTGTAGTCATAGGCCAGATAGGCGGCCCGCAGCTGACGGCGTGCCCACTCATGGGAGAAACACCGCTGGATGAGCAACACAGGCCAGGAACTGGGTCCGTGGCCATGCTTATAGGGGTCGCGATGCAGGAAGTAGAGCAGTTTGTCGAGGGCCTTATAACGAGCCACTGCCACCTTCTGGGCGATCTTGGATTTGGAGATGCCATCGATTGGAAAGACGTCGATATAGATGCCGCCCACATAGTCGCTGTGCTCACGCTCAATCAGTGTGGTGCTGCCATCGACGATTTTCCCAAAGCCCCCGGGATAGTTGGCATCGGTCTCGATGCACAGGGCCTCCAGGGGCTCTGGCAACCACTCACGGGCATGCATCATGAAACGGTCGTAGTCGGGACGGGGCATACAGATGTCCATGTCATCGTCCCAGGGGATAAACCCCTTGTGCCGGACGGCGCCCAGCATGGTACCAGCCCAACAGTAGTATCTGATGTCGTGCGCCTGACAGACACGGTCTACAGACAGGAGTATCTGTAGGATGTGCTGATGGAGTGTTTCTATATCGTAGGATGCCATAGTAATTTACAATTTGACAATTTACATTGTACATTATTTCGCATGCAAAGGTACTTATTTTTAGACAAAAGAACAAAAGAAACATAAAAAACTTATGTCCTTATGTTCTTATGTCTAAATAAATTGGTATCTTTGCAGCATGAAGATATTCCATATTGTGTCGAATAAGGAATGGGGCGGAGGCGAGCAATATGTCTACGACCTGAGTCAGCGACAGATGGCCGACGGTATCGATGTGACCATTTTCTGCAAACCCGTCGAAGCCATCATCCAGAAATTTGCCGAGGCAGGGATGAAGGTGGTGCCATTGGCTTTGGGAGGAGCCCTCGACGTGAAGAGTGCCTGGCAGATGGCCAAGGTGATCAGGAGTCAGGAGTCAGGCGACAGGAGTCTGATTTTGCACGCTCATAACTTCAAGGATGCTTTTACAGCTTGTTATGCCCGATGTCTGTCGAGCCAGAAGCAGGTGCGTGTGGTGATGTGCCGTCATCTCACACGTAAGGGTAAGAACGGACTGCTCTACCGTTGGCTCTACCGTCATCTGGATCGTCTGATCTTCGATTCGGAACTGTCGAAGACGGTGTTTCTCAGTACCCATCCCACCATCGATACTGCCAAACTGGGGGTTATCCACACGAGTATTGTGGTGCCGGAAGGCTTTACGACCGTCGATATCAGGACCAAACACCACCTTCCCGCAGAAGATGTCATCGGCATGTTCCACGGACGCCTGGATCCTGAGAAGGGACTCGATACGTTATTGGGGGCTATCGCCCTGCTCAGGGACAAGCCCTTCCGTTTGGTACTGGTGGGGCGTGGGAGTGAGGACTATACTGCCCATCTGAAGCAGGTGGTGCAGGAAAAGGGTATAGCCGAGAAGGTGGTGTTTACGGGGTTTGTACATCCCGTGTTGCCGTATGTGGCGGCTGCCGATTTCGGTATTCTGGTCTCTACGGTCCAGGAGGGGTGTCCGCTGTCACCTCAGGAATACATGTCACAGGGCCATCCGGTGGTTGTCACCAACAACGGTGGTCAGCGTGAGTATGTGGTACATGAGCAGAATGGTTTGTTGGTGCCTCCTGGCGATGTCCAGGCACTTGCAGAGGCGATGGGCCGTCTTGTGGAGGACACAGCCTTGCGTCAGCGCTTGGGACAGCAGGCAAAGGCTGACTTCGATGATCATCTGAACTACACGCATTATTACGAGCAGATCAAAAGGGTTTATAGTTTATAGTTGATGAATAAGGTGATCTATTATCTCGTATCGGGTCTGTGGTATTTGCTCTCGCTGCTGCCATTCTGCATACATTATCTGTTCAGCGATCTGGTCTATCTCATCCTATACCGCATGATTGGCTACAGGGTGAAGGTGGTGCGCCAGAATCTCACGACTTCGTTTCCTGAGAAGTCTGAGGCAGAGATACGGGAGATAGAGCGGAAGTTCTACCATCGTCTCTGCGATTATTTCGTGGAGGCGGTGAAGATGAGGACGATGACCGAAAAGCAGATGCGAAGACACCTGGTATTCAAGGGGACCGAGACAGTGAATGAGTGCGTGGCAGCGGGACAGTCGTGTGCTGTCTATCTGGGACATTCGTTTAATTGGGAGTGGATCACCTCACTGCCCCTGTGGGTGTCGGAGAAGGCCCAGTGCGGCCAGCTCTACCATGCCCTTGAGAACGAAGCCTTCGACAAACTGTTCCTGCGTCTGCGTGAGCGATGGGGAGCAGAGTGTATCCCCCTGGTGGATATCCTGCGCAAGACCATCGAATACAAACGTAAGCAGCAGCCTACTGTGTTTGGTTATCTGGGCGACCAGGTGCCACATTGGAACAATATCCATCACTGGTGTTGGTTCCTGAACCACGATACCCCCGTGATGACGGGTACGGAACGCATTGCCATCAAGAACCGTCAGGCCATCTTCTTCCTCGAGGTGACCCAGAAGAAACGAGGCTATTACGAGGCGGAGTTCAAGCTGATTACCCGTACACCTGAGCAGTTGAAGGAGTACGAGGCGACAGATATCTATCATCAGATGTTGGAGGCCACCATCCGTCGTCAGCCGGAGCTCTGGCTCTGGAGCCATAACCGTTGGAAGCGCACCCGCGAGGAGTTCAATGAACGGTTCCAGGTTGTCGATGGTAAAGTTGTCCCAAGGGAAGGGAGTGAATAGTATAACAAAATTTAGAGTTATGATATTTGTAAAAGGATCAGGATGGATGTGCAACAACATCTTACAATACGGACATTTCTATTCTTGGGGAAGGGAGCACGGACGGGAAACGATGTCGATGCGTTTTGCCTATAAGTTCCAGTATTTCCATATCTGCGATACGCCTAACCATAATTTCTGGCGTTACACCATCGCCAAATATGCCGCCAAATGGGGATTGATACCTACGTTGGAGTTTAATGAGGAGGGGGCCGACATCAAGGCTCAGGAACAAGAGATGCTGAAACACAAGCACATCGCCGTTGTAGGCTGGGAAGCCCGTTGGTATGACCTATTCCTGAAATACAAGTCGGAGATTATCGACCTCTTTGCCTTCAAGCCGTCCGTGGTGAAAGCCTGTGAGCCTGTGTTGGCACAAGCGCCCAACGGTTCCTGTCGATTGGGAGTCCATATCCGTCGTGGGGACTATGCTACCTGGTATGACGGGAAATATTTCTTCACGGACGAGGTGTTTCTGAGGCTCATTAAAGCGTTTATTGTCCTGCATCCAAACACTACGGTCTTTATCTGTGGCAACGACGCTTCACTTGATAAACGACGCTACCAGAACGAGCTTGCCGGAACGAAGGTCATCTTCCCGAAGGGCAATGCGGCTGAGGATCTCTGTGTCCTGTCGGAGTGTGACTATCTGATAGGACCACCCAGCACGTTCTCACTGACGGCCTCGATGTATCACGACACGCCACTCTACTGGATCAAGGATGGTGAGGTGCCGTTGACGGAATCGTCGTTTGGACATTTCGATGAGCTCTTTCAGCACATCTTATGATTATCGGAGCCAGTAGATGAGGCGCTTGTAGGCGTATTTCAGTTTCCAGCGGAGGCCCTCCATGGAACGAATCTGTCCCATAGAAGAGACGAAAGTGCCACTGAAGCTGCCCTGAGTGGCCAGACACGGCTCACACCACAGGAACTTTACGAGTCCCCGGCCATACAGATGCACGTAATAATGATCGACGGCAATGTCACATTTATTGGTCGTCACATCCTCCCAGATGGCCTTAGCAGCCTGTTGGCTGATAAAGAGTGCGCCATTGAATCGAACCCGTCCCTGAGGGGCCTCATAGAGCCACTGGTCTTTTCTGCGACGGGAACGAGGGATGAACTGTAGCGAGGAGTCTTCGTAGGAGATCAGGACGGGCTGCTCAGCGTAGTGAAGACGGTATTCCTTCATGGTCTTTTCGAAATCGTCCTGGAAGTGAGGGCGCAGCACGATATCGTCTTCGAGTATCAAGGCCCCTTCCAGCTGATGATCCACGATATACTTGCATGACAACAGATGTTTCATAGCACAGCTTGTGGCTCCAGACTTATTGTCCAACTCGCAACCAGTCTTGAAATAGGTCTGGACGACGTCATCGGTGAGTTCACTCTTGTCGTAGTCCTGTATATATTCCACCTCTCCCGGCCAGTCGTGCAACTGTTGTTGCATGTGTTGCAGCCGATCCGTCAGGTGCTTGGCGTGAATCACAAGTACGGTTGTCATATTTTGTTTACAGTTTACAGTTTATAGTTTATAGTTTACGGTTTACAGTTTATGGTTTACGGTTTACAGTTTTGGGGGTCAGGCGGTCGTTGACCATCCGATCCATATACTGTTGGATAATGGCCTTCAGTTCCCGTTCCATCTGAGGCTGTTGGGGAACCTTACCCACAAGGTTGTGCTGCATGAGAGAGTCACTGAGGGCATAGACGGCTTTCGTCTGCTGGCCGTCGAACTGGATGACATGACCCTGTTTCACGTATTGGTAGATGCCATTCAGATAGTTCACTGCCCAGGTGTCCTCAGCCGGTGTGTTCAGCACATCGATGCCAAAGGCGAAGTAGGGTTTCTGATAGTGCAGCATCCCCATGAGGGTGGGCAGGATGTCGATCTGCTGGGCTATCTTGTCCTGTATCTCCGGCTGGCGCTCCGCATTGCCTGGCTCATAGATGATAATCGGTGAACAGAAACCACCAAGGTCCGTCTGATAGAACGCATGGTCGGAGAGGTTCGTGTGGTCGCTGGTGAGTACAAAGATGGTATTGTTAAACCACGGCTCGTGACTGGCCATCTCGAAAAACTTGCCGATGGCCATGTCCGTATAGCGTATGCACTTGTGGATGATGATACCCTCCTCGGGATACCGGTCCTGGTATTGTTCCGGGATGGCATAGGGGTGGTGGCTGCTGGCCGTGAAGACTGCCGTCATGAAAGGTTCCTTCATCTCCGACATCTTCGTGGCATAATATTGCAAGAAGGGCTCGTCCCAGATGGCCCACATACCGTCGAAATCATCATCACCCCCAAAGCGTTCGTCAGCATTGTAGTCCTCACGACCGTAATACTCCTTGAAACCCGTGGTTCGTGAGAAGGCTTGGAACCCCATCGAGCCCCGTTGTGCACCGTGGAAGAAGGCCGTCTGATAGCCTTCTGCCCCAAGAAGGGAGGCCACGCCACCCACCTGGTTCATCGAGGCGGGCGTTAGGAAGAAGGGCTCCACGAACATGGGGATGCTCGACAGGATGCTGGGCATGCCGTCGATACTCTTCCGTCCGTTGCAGTATGTATGGCTGAAGGTCACGCTCTTCGCGATGATGGAATCGACGCAAGGGGTATAGCCTTTGTAACGGCCATTCTCCAAGGTCTTATTGAGGGCACCGATGTATTCGCAGCCAAAGCTCTCGACAATCAAAACGACGACGTTTTTTCTAGTAAAACTAGTTTGACTAGCCAGACTGGTTTGACCAGGCTGATGGATCGGACTATAGACGGCCTCCAGCTCTTTCTCATCGGAGAAATACTCAGGCACCACAAACACATCCTTTCCGATGGTACGATAGATCGAGAAGGGGGTGTTCAGCACCAGCGCCGCCTCTGTGGGACGGTCTACATACTGGTTGGCGTTCGAGATGGTGATGGGTCTTACCGCTGTGGCAAAGCCGCCACGAATACCTGCCACCACAAATGGGGCCAAGGCCGCCAATAGCACAACCTGTGTCGGATACCACCGCCACCAGCACTGGCCGGCATTCGCCTTCCCCGGGTCTCTGTAGAGCTTCCAGATCCCATAGACAAGAACCGCAAACAGGAGTACCAGATACCAGTGATTGACCATCTCCGTTCCAAAGACACCCAGGAGGTTGTTCTCATTCCGGAACTCGCTGAACACCGTGGTCGTCGTGCGTCGCATGGTGAAGCGGAAATAGACGCTGTCAGCCAGATTGGCGGCGAGAGCCACAGAGTTGACGATGACAAACACCCATTTGGCCAGCTTCCGCCAAGGGGTGAGCAGGAGCAACACGATATAGGGAATGTGCGTGACGAGTATAGCAGACGTGTCGAAGACCAGTCCGCCCCGCAGTATCTCTGTCAGGCTGGAAGACGACAGTCCCTGTTCAAAATAACTGTAGTTCACCAGCAGATAGACCAGCCTTGCCAGGAAGTACAACACATATGCGATGGCCAGATTGCACAAGAGTGCCACCAATGCCGACAAATAGCCTGTTTTCTTGAATGCGCCTTTAAAATTCATTTCACTTCATCTAATTTCTTCAAATTCTCTCCTGCCATCTGGAGGATGGCCTTTGCCGTGTTGGCCATGCGTTCTGCATCCGGCGAGGTCTTCACGACGATGCGTTCACTGGTGAGATCATAAAGCATGAATCCCGTGCTGTCCGTCATCGACACACCATTATTGAACATGTGTATGGCAAAAGGATACCGATAACTGCTGCTCGTCACATCACGGCTGAAAGTGAAGTCGTCGTGACGAAGGCCCATCTGGCCCAACAGCGTCGCAGCAAAGTCGCTCTGGTTGCAGAGCATCTCCAGTTTTCGAGGCTCCTTCACGGCACCACCCGTCCAAATCATCGGAATACGGTTGCGGTCAGGGTGCTGCTCATCGTATTCATTGAAGTCGCTGCTGTGATCAGGCATGAAGACGATCAGCAGATTGTCCCATTGTGCTGATTTACGCATCTTGTCGAGGAATGTGCCGATGCATTGGTCGACATAGCAGAAACCATTATACTGTTTCTCCTTGTACTTTTTCACGGGCACGTCCCATGGCTCGTGACTGCTCAGCGTGGAGTAGCCGATGAGGAATGGTTTGCCGTCGTTATGACGGAGGATCATCTCACCCAGGGTGTTGAAGGTGATCTCGTCGCACACACCCCATTTCGAGGTTGCCTGTTCCTCGGCACTATAGTCCTGTTTCCAGTGGAGACGCTCGAAGCCCGTACTGATCAGATAGCCTTTCATCTTCGTGAAGTTGATGTCGCCTCCATACAGGTATTCCGTGTCATAGCCTTCTTTCCGCAGGGTCCGTGCGATGCTGGAGATATGTCCCACCTTGGTTGACATCTTCATCACCGACATGGTGGGGAACGACAGATAGCCACTCAGCGAACTGACGGTTCCACGGTCGGTGCGATAGCTGTTGCCGAAACAGTTGGTGAAGTCGATACCCTCCTCAGCCGCCTGGCAAAGGTTTGGCATCACATTCAGGAACATCTTCCCACAGCTCTCCAGCAGGATGACCACCACATTGGGGCGTTGGGTCGTCAGCAGTGTGTCTCCGGCAAGGCTGCTGCTGCCGTAAAGTCCGTCGGTGAGTTGTGCCATCTCCTCTGGACTGTAAAAGTTGTAGGATGCGTTCTCGTTGCCAGATTTCTCCAGGGATGCAACAAAACTGAACACAGGATTCACAGCCGAGTGGTTCAGGAACTGGTCCTGTGAGAAATACACCTGTCCTACGTTGGTTGTCGATTCGTCCAATCCGCCTCTGATGCCAATGACGATGAGTGGAATGCAGAACAGCCCTGCCAATGATCCGGCAATGCGATGACGGGTGGGCTGGAAGTGTATCTTTGGTCTCGTATAGCCTAGGAAGACTAGTATCGCTAGTATGACTAGTAGGACTAGTCTCACTAGGATATACCCCGTCGACACGCTGGCCATGGCCTCAGTAGGTGTCTCTAAATACTGCAGGCACGAGGCGTCGAGCTTGAAGTTCCAAAAGGGGTAGAGACTGGTATCGCTGACGAAAGCCAGGGCGAAGGCCAGGGCGATGATGGCGAAATAGACGCGAAGTACGGTGCCAATCCAACGGCCGGTATGCCAGAGGCTGATGATGGTCAGTATGAAGGGCAGAGCCAAAAAATAGAGGGATGTTGAGAGATCGAGTGTCAGTCCGTTGGCGATCACCTGTCCCATATCGTCTGCCGTGAGCGCATGCCCCTCCTGACAGCTGAGCATGAACACCACCTTGGCGGTGACAAACACGAGCACCGTCCACAGATAGGTCCTCAACAGAAAGCTAACTCTGCATCTCATGGAGTTTCCTATAATAGCCGTCAATATTCAACAATTCTTCATGTGTACCCCGTTCCACGATACATCCCTCGTGGAGCACGCAAATCTCGTCGGCATTCTTGATGGTGCTCAGTCTGTGGGCAATGGCTACCGTCGTACGGGTCTTCATCAGTCGCTCCAGTGCATCCTGTACCAGCCGTTCGCTCTCCGTATCGAGGGCAGAGGTCGCCTCATCCAAGATCAGGATGGGCGGATTCTTGAGGATGGCCCGAGCAATGCTGACGCGCTGTCGCTGACCACCACTGAGTCGTCCTCCACGATCACCGATGTTCGTGTCGAAGCCCTGTTCGGAGGCCATGATGAAATCGTAGGCATTCGCGATGCGGGCAGCCTCCTCGATCTGATCCTGTGTAGCATTGTCGACACCAAAGGAGATGTTATTCCTAAACGAGTCATTGAAGAGGATGGCCTCCTGGTTAACGTTGCCGATAAGCTGACGCAGGTCGTGGATGCCGAGGTCCTTCACGTTGATGCCGTCAATGAGCACTTCGCCCTCCTGCACATCGTAGTAACGGGGAATCAGGTCTACGAGCGTCGACTTGCCACTGCCGCTTTGTCCTACGAGTGCGATGGTCTTGCCCTTCGGAATCACGAGATTGATGTCCTTCAGCACATACTGTTCACCATAGGCAAAGCTCACATTCTTGAACTCTATCTGGTGTTCGAAGCTGCTGATGTGCTTGGGGTTAGGAATCTCCTTGATGGTGTTCTCGGCCATCAGGATCTTGTCGATACGCTCCATCGAGGCCAGTCCCTTGGGGATGCTATAGCCGGCCTTCGAGAAGTCTTTCAGGGGATTGATGATGGAATAGAGCATCACCATGTAATAGATGAAGATCGGTCCGGAGAGGGAGTGGTTGTTGAGTACGAGCACACCTCCGAACCACAACACGATCACGATCATGATGGTACCCAGAAACTCACTCATGGGATGGGCCAGGACTTGGCGCGACAACACGCGCATGAGGTTCGTGCGATAGGCAGAGTTCACGGTGTTAAAACGGTCGTTCATCTTCTCCTCAGCAATGAAGGCCTTGATGATGCGCAGGCCTCCGAGTGTCTCCTCCACCTGACTCATCGTGTCGCTCCACAGCGCCTGTGCCTTGATGGAGTCCTGCTTCAGCTTACGGCCTACCCACCCCATGAACCAGCCCATGATGGGTACGATGGTCAGCGTGAAGAGTGTCAATTGCCACGATATGAACAGGAGGGCTGCGAAGTAGCTGATGATGAGGATGGGGTTCTTGAACATCATCTCCAGACTGGCCATGATAGAGTGCTCTACCTCGTCCACGTCGCCACTCATACGGGCGATGATATCGCCCTTGCGCTCTTCGCTGAAGAAGCCCATGGGCAGGGAGGTGATCTTCCGGTAGAGCTGGTTCCGCATATCACGTACCACACCCGTACGGATCGGCAGGATGCTCACGGCAGCAAGATAGTAGACACCCGTCTTCAGGGCTGTGGTCACAGCCAGGAATACACCTATCAGCAACAAGGTGGTGGTCTGTCCCCATTCAGCAATGAGACCGTTCACGTAGTAGTTCATATTGTTCATCAGCACCGTCTGTATGTCCGTCCAATCCCACGCCATCAGACTGGTGGCGGTCTCTGCATCACTCGTCTGGAAGAGGATCTGCAGGATGGGGATCAGGGCCGCAAACGAGAAGATATTCAGCACAGCCGACAGGATGTTGAACACGATGCTGAGGACCAGGTATTTCTTATACGGCGGCACAAACCTCCTGAGTACGCTGAGAAATTCTTTCATCTTCTTTTCTAAGGATTTTTATTCTATAGACTATAAATCCAACGCAATCTCTCCCAAGAGAGTAGCACTGGTGGAACTAGTGATCCGGACGGGGACGATTTCACCGATGTGATGGCCAAACTTGGGGAAGACCACCATTTTGTTCTGTTCAGTACGTCCGCAGAGCTGTTCCCTCGAACGCTTCGAGAAACCCTCTACCAGTACGTCGAACACCTTGCCCTCGTCTTTCTTGTTCTGTTGGGCCGAGATCTCCGTCTGCAACTGTATCAGCTCGTTCAGACGACGGATCTTCTCCTCCTCAGGCACATCGTCCTTCAGATGCTTCGAGGCATAGGTGCCCGGACGCTCAGAGTACTTGAACATAAAGGCCGAGTCGTACCCCACCTCACGCATCAGCTCCAATGACAACTGGTGATCCTCCTCCGTCTCTGAGCAGTAGCCCACGAAGATATCCGTCGACAGCCCACAATCAGGGATGATCCTGCGGATGGCCGCCACACGGTCCAGGTACCAGTCACGCGTATATTTCCTGTTCATCAGTTTCAGAATACGATCAGAGCCGCTCTGCACTGGCAGGTGGATATGCTTGCACACATTCGGCATCTCAGCGATCACGCGCAGTGTCTCGTCGCTCATATCCTTCGGATGGCTCGTCGTAAACCGCACCCTCATCTCAGGCACCTCCTCCGCCACCATCCTCAGCAGTTCTGGGAAATTTATCTCCTGACTCCTGCCTTCTGTCTCCTGACTCCTGTAGGAATTCACATTCTGTCCCAGCAGCGTCACCTCCTTGAAGCCCCTGTCCCTCAGGTCGCGCACCTCACGCAGTATGCTCTCCACATCGCGACTACGCTCACGTCCCCTCGTATAGGGCACGATGCAGTAGTGGCAGAAGTTGTTGCAGCCACGCATGATACTCACGAAACCGCCTATTCTGTGTCCCAGTCCTATACGTTGCGGCACCACATCCTTATAGGTCTCACTCGTGGAGAGTTCAATGTTCATCGCCTTGTGACCCGCCTCCGCCTGAGCTATCAGGTCCGGCAGTGAGAGATACGCGTCAGGTCCTGCCACGAGGTCACAGTGATGGTTGTCGAGCAGGTCCTGTTGTGCCCGCTCTGCCATACAGCCCAGCACCCCGATGATCATCGGGCGCTTGCGCTTGATGGCGTCGAGCGCATCCAGACGATGGTATATCTTCTGTTCCGCATTGTCCCTCACCGAACAAGTGTTCAGGAACACCGCATCCGCCTCGTTCAAATCCTCCGTCGTCTCGTAGCCAGCCATCCTCATCACGCTGGCCACCACCTCAGAGTCTGCCACGTTCATCTGACAGCCGTATGTCTCAATATATAATTTCTTCACTTTTCAATTTTCAATCTTCAATTTTCAATCTCCTAACTCAGCCCCTCAATCACTCCGTCCTCGATGGTGATGCGCTCTGCCTGCGGACTCTTGGGCAGTCCGGGCATACGGAGCATATCTCCGGCAATGGCCACGATCATCTCACTGCCTAAGTTCAGGATCACGTCACGGATACGGATGGTGAATCCCTCAGGCGAGCCATAGCGTGTGGAATCACCTGTAAACGAGAACTGCGTCTTGGCGATACACACCGGGTAATGGGCGATGGCTTCATCATCATCGGTAAAGATCGCACGCAGGGACTCCAGCCGCCTCTTCGCCGTCTTGCTGTACTCCACGGCAGAGGCCCCATAGATGCGCTTGCACACCTTTTCGATCTTGTCCTCCAGACAGTCTGCCTCCTTGTAGGTGAAATGGATGGGCAGCGGCTGGAAACGGTCGATGGTGTCCACCACCTTCTGGGCCAGTTCCACAGCACCCTCGCCTCCCTTCAGGAAAGCCTCGTTCACGGCAAACACCACTCCCAGATCCTCACAGTTCTTACGGACCACGTCGATCTCCTCCTCGCTGTCAGTATCATGACGGTTGAGTGTCACCACCACCGGCTGTCCGAAGCCCTGCATGTTGTTGATATGACGGTTCAGGTTCTTCAGACCTTCCTTCAGGCCCTGCATATTCGGTTCCTTGATGGCCTCCAGAGGCACACCACCGTGCATCTTCAGTCCCTGGGTCGTGGCGACGATGACCACCAGACGAGGCTGCAGACCCGTCTTACGGCACTTGATGTCGAAGAACTTCTCTGCTCCGAGGTCTGCTCCGAATCCGGCCTCCGTCACCACATAGTCGCCAAAGGTCATGGCCATCTTCGTAGCCACCACACTCGAACAGCCGTGGGCGATGTTTGCGAACGGACCGCCATGGATGAAGGCAGGCGTATGCTCCGTCGTCTGCACGAGGTTGGGGTTCAGGGCATCGCGCAACAGCACCGTGATAGCTCCTGCCACGCCGAGGTCACTCACACGGAAGGGCTTTCCCTCGGCAGTGATGCCCAGCACGATATTCTCTATGCGACGCTGCAGATCCTTCTCACTTGTAGCCAGACAGAGTATGGCCATGAGCTCCGATGCCGGGGTGATGTCGAAACCAGTCTCGTTCACCACACCGTCACCCCTCAGACCTGTCACCACGTTGCGCAGGGCCCTGTCGTTCACGTCGAGCACCCGCTTCCAGAAGATCTCCCTCAGCGAGAAGCCTTCCTTACGGTGCTGATAGATATAATTGTCAAGCAAGGCGCTGATGGTGTTATGGGCTGAGGTCACAGCGTGAAAGTCGCCCGTGAAGTGCAGGTTGATCTTCTCCATCGGCAACACCTGGGCATAGCCGCCACCAGCAGCACCACCCTTGATGCCAAAGCACGGTCCCAGCGATGGTTCGCGCAAAGCCACCACGGCCTTCTTGCCGATCTTGTTCAGACCCAGCGTCAGACCGATACTCACCGTAGTCTTACCGATACCCGCCTTTGTAGGGCTGATGGCCGTCACCAGGATCAACCGGCTCTGCTTCACTTTCTCCTCATCAATCATCTCCACGGGCACCTTCGCCATAAAGCGTCCGTAGGGGTCAATTCTCTCAGGGTCAATACCCATTTGGGAAGCGATCTCACCGATGGGTTTCAGTTCGCATTCCCTTGCAATCTGTATGTCTGTCTTCATATCGGCTGCAAAGTTACGAAATAAACCGCAGAATGCACAGGTTACACGGAAAAACTCATCACAAAAATGTGCAGAATATCCCAAAAAATTGTAAAAAGGTGAAAGAAATTATAAATTTGCAGTCGATTTTTGTAGTATTTGACGAATTATTTCGTCTATAAGGTGTATTAGTTTTTATAAAAAACAAGGTAAAAAAGAAAAAGACAATGAAAAAAATGATTCTCGCCGTTGCTCTTGCTTTCGTCAGCATGGCAGGCACGGCACAAGGTATCAAAGCTAATCTTGACGAGAGTGTGAAACCCGGTGACGACTTCTGGCAGTACGCCGTGGGCGGATGGCTGAAGGCGAACCCGCTGGACAAGCAACACGCGGAGAACGGTGCCTTTACCGATCTGGAGGAGTTGAACAAGGACCGCATCAACGCACTTATCATGAAGTACGCTGCCGAGAAGGATCTGCCGCAGGGCAGCGACGGACAGAAGATTGGCGCCATCTACCGTCTCTACATGGACAGCGTCGGACGTAATAAGATGGGCTACGAGCCTATCCTGCCCTACTTGAAGCAGGTACGTGAGCTGAAGACGCGCGAGGAGTTGCTGAAGCTGATGTACGAGTTTGACAACAAGGGTTTCAACACGGCTCCCTTCGGCATGAGCCTGAGCCTCAACCCCTTCAAGTCGTCGGAATTCCTGATGGGTGTCGGTCATGGCGGTGCCTCGCTGCCTCAGGAGTATTATGCCGAGCCTAACGAGACTCAGAAGACGGTGGTGGAAGCCATCAAGAGCCTGAACAAGGATTTCCTGAAGATGGTGGGCTACAACGATGCCGATGCCGAGCGCATGATGCAGGCCGAATGGGAGATAGAACATAAGATCGGTGTGAAGACACTCAACCAGGTGGCCCAGCGCAATCCCATGCTCCGTATCCACATCATGACATGGGATCAGTTGCTGCAGGATTTCAAGGGCATCGACTGGGTGGCCTATCGCGACGCCATGGGACTCCCGACAGACATCGATACCGTCAACGTCAGCCAGCTGGAGCCGTTGCACGTCGTGGAGGATATTCTGGCTAATACCAGCATCGACGACCTGAAGGCCTATATGGAACTGCACGTGATCAAGGCTTTCTCAGGCTATCTGTCGGACGACTTCACAGACCGTGCCTTCGAGGCTAACAAGACCATCACCGGCGTGCAGGAGCAGAAGCCGCGTTGGAAGCGTGCCGTATCAGAGATTAGCGGCAGCCTGGGCGAGACCGTTGGTAAACTCTACGTGAAGGAGTATTTCCCTGAGACCAGCAAGCAGCGCGTGTACCGTCTGGTGAAAGACCTGCAGCAGGCCTTCGAGGACCGTCTGAAGGATAACACCTGGATGAGTGAGGAGACCAAGGCCAAGGCCCTCGAGAAGCTACACGCCATGTATATCAACGTGGGCTATCCCGACAAGTGGGAGGACATGGAGAAGTTCGTAGACATCCGTGAGAACGAGAACCTCATCGAGAACTATATCCGTATCACTCAGGAGGCTCGCAAGGCCACCTACCGCAAATACTGGCGCAAGCCCGTCGATAAGACCATGATGGCCTGCACGCCCCAGACCGTCAACGCCTTCTACAACCCCATGTTCAACAGCATCAACTTCCCCGCAGCCATCCTGCAGCCGCCGTTCTTCGATCCTGAGGCCGACTACGTGAGCAATTATGGTGCTATCGGCACAGTCATCGGACACGAGATGTCACACGGTTTTGACGATCAGGGCTGCCAGTTCGACAAGGACGGAAACCTAAAGAACTGGTGGACAGCAGACGACAAGACGAAGTACAACGAGCGTACGAAGGTACTGGCCGACTGGTTCTCAGAGCAGGAGGCTGTGCCTGGTCTCAACGTCAACGGCGCCAAGACCCTCGGCGAGAATATCGGTGACAACGGTGGTCTGAAGATTGCCTACCGCGCCTATGAGAACCGCATGAAGCAGGAGCCACTGAAGGATGTTGACGGCTTCACCCCTGCCCAGCGCTTCTATCTGGCTTACGCCCGCATCTGGGCCAGCAACTCGACACCAGAGTACACCGCCCAGCTCGTGAACAGCGACGTGCACTCACCCAACCGCATCCGCGTGATGGCAGCACTGCCGATGATCGACACCTGGTATGAGGCCTTCGGCATCAAGGAAGGCGACAAGATGTTCGTGCCCAAGGAGCAGCGCGCCCAGGTGTGGTAAGAAGATTTTACCGGTAGATGTGATAACTGCCACCATCACTCTGGCAGTATCTACGCAAGAGGTCCTGGATATAGCGGGCATTTTCCGCTACCCGGGCCTCTTTTCCGTCATAGCCATTGATGAGCACCAGCAGACGGCGGGTGTGGATATCGATCTTGGTGCGCTCGTTATCGCTGGTCGGGGTGCCTACCCCACCCTCCGCGTCACGATACACAGGCAGACCGTGGATGTTGATCATGCCGCGGCCGATGCCCTCGTAGGGTTCGCCCTCACGGCCAATGCCGAGTGTCAGGGTGTCGCCCACGAACTTGTCGGCATCGAAGCCACCGATGCTGTAGCCATAGGCGATGGAGGCGAGGTTGACAAGGTCGACAAGGGTGTCAATCTGATAGAGCGTCTTACCCTGAAGCATGCGACGGATAAGCGCCTCCGAGGCAGGACGGTAGCGTGAGGGGTCTTTGCCACAAGCACGATAGACACTACGAGTGGCGGCGATGCTGCTCATCTCCTTCAAAGAGTCAATGGTGAGCGTCTCACGGAAACGGTCACCCATGTCACTGATCTCCTGCCAGAGTTCTTCACAATAAGGTGTGTTAACCACTTCGGCCTCAACACATGCACCCACAAACACTGGGCACACGGAGGCAATCTCGTCGGAAACAATGATTTTCATAATCGGATACTATAGAGGATCGATGTCGTAATAGATCTGCAACGAGGCATAACGCTTGTCCTGAAGCATCTGCTGACGGGCAAGGGCAAGGTAACGGCGCACCTCAGACATGTTGAGCCCAGGCTCGAACTTGATCATCAGCTTGCGGATGGAGAGTGACTTCACCTTCGCCACGGAGGGACGGTCAGGCCCCAGGACACGGGTGCCAAACCACTGGCGCAGACGACTGCCCATCTCCTGACTGGCTGTGGCCACAAGACCGTCGGAACGGTGCTTCAGGAAGACATAGACCAGTCGGCAATAAGGCGGATAACGGAACTGACGGCGTTCGTCGAGCACCGAGCGGAAGAAGGCGGCGTAGTCGTTGTCGACAATTTGTTGGATTACAGGCAGGTCGGGACTCTTCGTCTGTAGTATGACAAGTCCACGATGACCCTTACGGCCCGCACGGCCACTGACCTGCGACATCATCATGAAAGCATGCTCGTAGGCCCGGAAGTCGGGGTAGTTGAGCATGGTGTCGGCATTGAGGATACCCACGACGGACACACGGTCGAAGTCGAGGCCCTTGGAGATCATCTGTGTACCAATGAGGAGGTTGGTGCGACCAGCCGAGAAGTCGTTGATGATACGCTCGTAGGCATGACGGGTACGGGTGGTGTCGAGGTCCATGCGTGAGATACGGGCCTCAGGGAAGATGTCGCGCACCTGGTCCTCAATCTTCTCCGTACCGTAACCACGTGTCTGGAGCTCCTTACAGCCACAGGCAGGACACTCAGTGGGCACCTGATAGGTGTAGCCGCAATAGTGACAGGAGAGTTGGTTCAGATTACGATGGAGGGTCAGCGACACGTCGCAGTGCTGACAACGGGGCACCCAGCCGCACTGCTTGCACTCGATCATAGGAGCATAGCCCCGGCGGTTCTGGAAAAGAATGGCCTGCTCGCCTCGTGCCAGGGCCTCACGTACCTTGAGCAACAACATGGGTGAGAAGGGACCATTCATCATCTTACGATGCTGGAGATCCTTGATGTCGACAACCTGTATCTCCGGCAGTTCGATGCCCTGATAGCGCTGGAAGAGTTCCACAAGGCCGTACTTGCCTGTGGTAGCGTTATGGTAGGTCTCAACGGAAGGTGTCGCCGTGCCCAGCAGGACTTTTGCGCCCATCATCTGAGCAAGCATGACGGCTGCGCTACGGGCATGGTAGCGAGGGGAAGGATCCTGCTGCTTATAGGAGGTCTCATGCTCCTCGTCGACAATCACCAGACCAAGATTCTGGAAAGGCAGGAATACGGCACTACGGGCTCCGAGGATGACGTCGTAAGGATGGGTTGAGAGCTGCTTCTGCCAGATCTCCACACGCTCGGCATCGGAGTACTTACTATGGTAGATGCCCAGCCGACAGCCGAAGACCCGTTGCAGACGTTCCATCATCTGAACGGTGAGGGCTATCTCGGGCAGGAGGTAGAGCACCTGCTGCTTACGGTCGAGGGCCTGCTGGATGAGGTGGATGTATATCTCCGTCTTTCCACAGGAGGTGACGCCGTGAAGCAGGGTGACGTTCTTCTTGAGGAAGGAAAACTGTATTTGGTTGAAAGCGTCCTGTTGTGGAGCGCTGAGAGGTTTGATGTTTTCGGGATGAGGGTCGCCACCGTGATTCAGTCGTCCCACCTCTTGCTCGTAGGTCTCAAGGAGGCCACGCTTGACAAGTGCAGTGATCGTGGCGAGAGTATGGCCTTGGTTAAGGAGTTCGTCACGAGTAATACTGGGTTCAGGCGATGTAACAAAAGAACCGTCCCCCTGTATCATCTGGTCAATACCGGAGAGAGAAAGGAAATCGATGAAGGCTTTCTGCTGACTGGGAGCCCGCTGCAGCATACCGAGAGCGATATGGAGGGCCTGCTCATTGCGGAAGTTCGGAGTGAGACGGATGAACGTTTCCGTCTTCGGGCGATAGCCGTCCTCCGTCTTCAGGCCAGATGGAAGGGCAGCCTTCATCACTTCTCCGATGGGCGACATGTAGTAGTCGGAGATCCACTGCCAGAGCCTCATCTGGGTGTCGGTGAGGACGGGCGACGCGTCAAGGACTTGAATAACAGACTTGATTTGCGGCACGCTGGGAGCAGTCCCATGTGTCGAGGCGACGATGCCGGTGTAGGTCTTGCTACGGCCGAAGGGAACGAGTACACGCACGCCAACCTTCACCTGTCTCTCCAACGGCTGTGGAACGGAATAGGTGAACGTGCCGTCAAGCGGCACCGGCAGGATGACGTCAATGTACAATTTTCGATTTAGAAATAGTAAGCGGCAGAGATTTGCCAAGCGTGGTTGTGGGTGTCCACATCGTTCCAGTTCTTGAACTCACCAGACTTGCCTGCTGCCAGATTATAGGTAAAGCCCACCTCGAGATGCCCCATGAGATAGAGACCGGCACCGAAATTGACACTCAGGTTGGCATCTTTCAGACGATACTCGCCGAATTCGGTCTTGAACACCTTGTCGCTCACAGGGAAGCCGAACTGGGGACCAGCAGCAAGATAGAGACCAGCCATCGAACTGAGGCCGATGTTGTAACGCAGATTAAGGGGAATCTGCAGCGACTTCTGCTTGATGGTCTCGTTGCCATAGGTACCGGCATCAGAGGAACGATCATCGTAGTAAGCTGTGACAGCACGCTGCCCGTCTGTACTTACATCGGCACTGCGCTCATCGTAGAGGGCAGCAATATCGACACCGAAGCCAAAGGGCAGGGAGAGTTTCAGCGAGGGGCCTACAAAAAAGCCAGTCTTGTTATCGGAGTTGAAGACGTCCTTGTTGAACGACATCTTCGTGATGTTCAGACCTGCCTTGACACCAAACTTAATACCCTGTGCCTGTACTGTCAGCGTCATGGCTGCGGCAAGTACTGCTATAGAAATAAATTTCCTCATGATTGATTATAATTATATGATATCGCGGCAAAGGTACAAAAAAAGAGCGAACGAACGCTCTTTTTTCATATCTTTTATGAAATACATGCTCATTTAGTGTCTCTGACGACGGACGGAAACGCGAGCATTACCAGAGGAAGAAGCTGCGGAGCTGCTCCTCGAGGACTTCGCAGGTTTCACGCTACTCGACTTCGCCTTGGCACTCCTGGCCTTTGCCTTCTTGGCTGCCTTCACGTTCTGAGGATTGGCATTGGCGAGGCTGTCGAGGGAGTCTTTCTTCTCTGGGTCACCAAAGATGTTCTTGCGGAACGCCTCCAGTTCCTTTTCAATGCGTTTCTGCTCAGCAGACAGCTTGGTTGTGTCGCCATTGCAGATCTGCAAGAGCGTCTTGCCTTGGGCATTGTTGGTCTTATAGATCTTTCCACGGTATCTGTTGAGCGTAAAGAAGTCGTCCATCGTCATGGTGGCGGCATTGTTGAGGTTGGAGGTCATCACCGTCTGACGGTTCAGGTAGGGCTCCAGATCGCTGTACTTCACCCAGAACAGGGGGTACTGCGTGGCCTCGCCTCCAAAATCATCCTCGCGCATCATCACAGGACAGAGGGCCATCACTTTAATATGGAAAATGGCATTGGCCTGATCGTAGTAGGCACTCTCCTTGAGGTAGTATTTCGTAACCTCCTGCGAGGGAATGTCGCTGTTGTCGACCTTCAGCTTGCCGTCCTGCTCCTCATAGAAGATGTGACGGTCGTCGAGCAGCGTCTTCATCTCTACCTTTGCCTGTTCGGTGAATACGTCGGCACCGTCGTTGGCTATCGAGTACTCATAGATGGGGATATAGCCGTTCTGCGCCAGTTTGAAGATATAGGTAAAGAGGTTCATCTGCTTACCCTCTGGCTGTACAGGATAGTAAAGGCCGGCATTCTCATCCTTCGAGAGGTCGATTTCACGATAGATGTCACGGCGCCATACCACATCCTCCGGCATATCCACTGCTGTGGGGAAGGATATCTGCGCACGAATAGACATTCCAGACGAAGAAGAGTTCTTCTTCTGCTGCTGTTGTTGTTCCGTCCTGGGCTGGCTCCTCCGTTGCTTCGGCTGTGCCTGCGCTTCACTAAATGATAAATGACAAATGATAAATGATAAACCTATCACCATCATCCACCGTTTAGCTATTGGAAAATCTTTTGCTTTCATATCATATTTTATTTTTCATTCATCATTTATCATTCAGGCCGCAGGCCGCTACTTCACAATGACTTCCATCGGGTTCTGCAGGGTACGTGTAAGACCGTCGGGGCCTACCACCGTCACACGCGAGATATAGAACCGGCGGTTACGCGCCAGCTTGCGGAAGGTCTCCTTCTGGCGGGACGAGAACGAAGCACCCTCACTGACGATGGGTACGGCATTACCCATATTGTCGAAGAACACCGTCTCGAAGCTCTGCACTTTGAAACCTATGTCGAGGATACCATCGTCGATGGCGGCTCCAAGCGTATTGGCACCTACCAGCTGAGCCTTGACCAGTCCACCACCCTTGAAACGAGTGGGGTTGCCATGCTCGTCGTTCATCGTGATATATGGCGTTGGGTCAGGCAGACGGCGCACACGGAAGGTGAACTGTCCCATCTGCTGCGTACGTCCAGTGTTCGTGGAGACAACGGTGATGGTGGCATTCTCGCCAATTTTCGACGGACGGGCGATGTACTTGCCAGGTCCTACGGGCTGCAGCGTGCCGTTGGTCATCGTGGCCTGCACCTTACTAAGGGGCACTCCCGGCACACTCACACTGATAGGGTTATTGTAGCCGGCATAGAGCATGTTCATCAGATCGGCCGAGACGGTGGCGCTTGGGTCTACAACGGTGTACTTCTGCGAGAAGTCGCGACGCACACGCTCACCATTACCATTGACCGTCTCAAGGTATCCGGCCAGTGTGAAGTCACCGGTTGTATTACAGATCCGTTCGTAGAGGTTGTCCTGGAGTGTCACCTTCTGATTGCCGATAAAGATATCGGGCACCTGGGTGGTATCAACGGCAGCCATAACGATATGGGCCGAGAACTTATCACCACGGACGATGGTCTGTGAGTTAGGTATCACGAATGCCTCGAGGGCGTTCACACGGATATCCTTTACATCGATGTTCTGTACCAGGGTATGGAGCACCTCACCCTCGGCATAGCGCACGTCATTCTGCAGTTTGGAGAGCAGCGTGACAGCAGCGGCGGCCGGCATAGCCTCAAACATATACTCCTGCCAGTTCTTTCCCATCGTCTGCACATTCTTGGGCACCTCTGTGGTGAGATTGGAGACGATCAGTTTCTTCTGACGGGCACTGGTAAGCATCGGCAGAAGACTGGCGCGATAGCTGTTGATGGCCTCGTAGAGTTCCTGTCCACGGCCACGGCCTGGGGCAAGCATCACCTGATTGGCTGCCTCAAGGTCCTCCTTGTTGCGGATGTTCTGTACATCACCATCCTTGCCGTCAGCCTCAACTACAATGGCCTGCTTCAGTTCGTCGACGAGATTATACAGATGGTCGCTCATCTGCTTCACCTTCTGCGACTTGTCGTACCACTGCTTCACCTTCTGAGGGTTAGCCTTCATCTGCGTGGCGAAGTCATCGTATATCGACAGATTCTCCATGGTGGCATTCTGCGTGGTGCGCTTCAGACTCTCCTCTACGATGGAGAAGCCGTTGAGCACCTCGTTGGAGACATTCAGCGCAAGCATAGCCATCAAGACGACATACATCAGATTGATCATCTTCTGGCGAGGCGAGACGGGTCGTTTCCTGATTGCCATTTTTACCTTTTTACTTTTTTACTCTTTTACCTTTTTACTTTTTTACCCTTTTACCTTTATTGTTGTGCTAAGGGTGAAGCGGCTCTCATGTTCACGGTCATGGCCTCAATCATACGGGCATAGATACCGTTGAGTTCCGCAATCTGCTCTGCCATGCGATGGGTCTGAGCGTTGATATCGTCGATGGTGCCGATCTGTGAGCTGGCACTCTTCAGCTGCAGCTCATAGACTTTGCAGATGCCTGTCAGCGTACGGTTCAGATTCTCCATCTCCTCAGAATCGCGTGCCAGGCGCTCGCTCTGTTCTGTCACCTTGGAGAGCATCTCGGTGAGGCGCTTCAGCTCGTCCACATAGTTGGCTGTAGCCTCCTCCAGTTCAGGATTAACCTGTGGCAATGCCACGGCAGCACCACCTGCCATCGTTGTCACGGATGACGATACGGCAGCAATGGCCTCCGTATCGACTGATGCTTGGCTAGAGGAACTCGTTTGACTAGTCTCACTAGACTCACTAGTTTCGCCTGCTGGGCTAGGCACACCGGAGCCGACTGAGCCACCACCAATGATGATGGTTCCGCCATTGCCTCCGATGACGGTGGCAGGGGTAGCGGCAGCGGCTACGGCAGAAGTAGCAGGCTCCACCTGGTCTGCAGCTGAAACCACATGTGTATCCAACTCCATGCCATCGGTCGTCTTATCGAACGGACGGTCGAAGGCGGAGATGAAGAACACGAACACCTCGGTTCCCATACCCAGGAAGAGGAAAAAGTTGGCACCTGGCAGGTGGGTCAGTTTGAAGAGTGTACCTAAGATCACAATGGAGGCTCCCCAACTATACGCATAGTTCAAGAACGTCTGTCCGGGCACACTGTCCATCCACTTCTGCAGACGATATACGAAATTGTATTTACTGTATGTTGTCATATTCTTACCTTTTTATCCTTCACCTTTTTACTTTTTACTCGGCGCTTTCTCGCTTGTAGAATTCGCCAAACTGCGCACACAACGGAATCCGACATACGAGCGAGGCTGGTTCTGGTACTCCGATGAGCGCCAGGCCGAACGGATATACGACTCCGGATCCTTCCAAGAGCCACCCCTGACGCTCTTTTTCTTCATGCGATAGGGATCCTCCTTGGCGGCATTATAACTCAACTGGGGATTGATGTCGTTCATCGCGTCTACGCCGGCCTCGGTATATACCGTGCTCGTCCATTCTGCCACATTGCCAGCCATATCATAAAGACCGTTGCTGTTGGAGGAATAAATGCCCACACGGCTGGTGATCAGGTTACCATCCTTGGTATAGTTACCATCGTCGGGCTTGAAGTTGGCGAAGAAACAGCCCTTGCCGCTGGCCACATCCTCATTGTCCCACGGGAACTCATTCTGGTCCTTACCACGGGCAGCATACTCCCACTCAGCCTCCGTCGGCAGACGGTAGCGCTGCACAAACCGGGCAGCAGGGCCTAAGCCCTTCAGCAGATATTCCGTACGCCAATGACAGAAGGCATTGGCCTGTTCCCATGTCACACCCACTACGGGATAGTCGTTGTACGCGGGATTCGAGAAGTAATAGCGCATGTATTTCTCGTTGTCGGCATTGGGGAAGTCGTTCACCCAGCAGGTCGTATCCGGATAGATATTCACGATATAAGTGTTCAGGAAATCCCACGGACCACTCAGCTGACGGTTAATCGTTTCCCTGACAATCTTTCCCTCATCATCGATATAAGCCGTATCCTTCGAGATCCATACCTCTTCGTTGGGATTCACTGCGATATCCGTGTTCAGGTATCTCTCCTCAGGAATGAGACGGTTACGGCGCAGCGCTGCTGCCGTATAGTCATATACTTCGTAACGGTAGTTCATCTGATGACAGTCGAGCATCTTCTCGCCCGTAACCGGGTTCGTAGCATACAGACCGTCGATGATCTCCTGCTCGTCCTCACTTGGTTTACGCGGCAGGGCCTTCTTCCAGTTAATGACCGAACCAATCTCGTTGCCCTCTTTGTCAGTCTTCACCGTACGATAGGTTTCATCGATCTCAGCCAGACGCTCCCTCAGGATGGAGTCACGCACATAGTTCACAAACTGGCGGTATTTGGAATTCGTCACCTCAGTCTCGTCCATCCAGAAACCGTCTACGGAGATATCTCTTATAGGTGTCTTACGTCCCCAAAGACTATCCTGGGTTTCCATACCCATCTTCAGGTGACCACGCTTGATGAGCGTCATACCATAGGGGGTCGGCTCATTGAAACTGCGACCACCTGTGCCAGTCACCTCACCGCCTTCCGATGATGCCAGTTTGCTGCCGAAACAACCCGAAAACAAAACAAGTAAAAAGGTAGAAAGGTAAAAAGGTAAAAACCTTTTCGCCGTCATTCCTTTTTGCTTCCTCCTATTTACATTCCTTTCCATATTTTCGTTATTTACACTTTTCCTTTTTTACCTTTTTACTTTTTTACCCTTTTACCTTTACAAGATTCTCACACTCTTATGCAGGTTGCGGCCTTTCTTATAGAGATTAATGTCTGTCTGATAACCCACGAAGAGTTCATGACTTCCGTTGCCAATCTGTATGGCAGACGTATAGATCTCATAACTATACCCTATCCGTACGCCGTGCATATCCCCTCCTATCAGAACCGTAATGGAGTTTGTAGGGCTGTACGACAATCCTGCATACATCACCCGCTTCTCATGGTTGTACATCAGACGCCCCGAGATATCCGCCCTGTAAGCCACTCCGTCAGTACGTCCCAAGAATGAGGTGTGTATGGTAAGAAACGGATTTTTCATCCGAATATTGTATCCTCCCGTCAAATAATATGTCGTAGAAACGTCAAGTTCGTTCTTTTCGCCCAATTCTACCGTAGGTGCATTAAAGTGAAGTGCCGACACACCGGCATACCAATTACGATGCTTGTAATACACGCCCACACTCAAATCGAGAGCCGTTCCGTTAGCCTCTCCTGAACCAGAGAACACCGGGTCACCTGAGTCATTCACGTCCACCTTTGAGGCGTCGAAGGTCTCACTGAGCAATGTAGCTTGTACGCCAAGACTCATCTTCCCTCCAAACAGTTGTGGCTGGAAAGCATATTGCAAGCCGAAACGCTTATGCGAGAACAGGCCGATGGCATCGTTCATGAACTGCACGCCCAGGCCGTGATAGGTATTCAGGGCATAGACAGGCATATCTGCACCAGCGTACATCGTTTTCGGATTATTCTCAAAGCCTGCCAACTGTATGGCGTAGGCTCCTGCCACGTTCAACTTTGCATCCTTGCCTATGGCAGCAGGGTTGAACGACGACTCCATAGCCCAGTAGTGACTGAACTCCGGGTCATACTGTGCACTGACCGTCACTGCGGTCAACGTCAGACACCATAATATGTAAAATCGTCTGAACACCACCATAATAACGTATGCCGGGCGCGTTTTATTTTGGTAACCCGAAAAATAATGCTACTGAAATGCAAACAATATTTGTATAATCGAAGATTTTTTCGTAACTTTGCCGACAAAATAACCAATTTGTATTTATGAAAACTAACAAAATGATTCTGGCTGTCATGCTCTCAGCCGTTTCCTACATTCAAGTAGCAGCGCAGGGATTCCGCAAGGAGAGTTTCCCTGAGGGTTCCTATTCCCCAGTGACAAACGTAAACCGTGGCTCCTATCCGAGAGTATTGTCGGACAACAGCGTGATATTCCGTGTGAATGCGCCAAAGGCCCAGAGTGTGCAGATAGACCTGTGTGGCACCAAGTATGACATGCAGAAGTCTGATGGCGACATGTGGACTGTGACCACCAAGCCGCAGGTGCCCGGATTCCACTATTATTTTCTGATTGTCGACGGCGTCTCGGTATCCGACCCTGCCAGCCAGACATTCTACGGCTGCAGCCGATGGTCGAGCGCCATTGAGATCCCTGAGGCAGGAATGGACGACTTCGAGGTGCAAGATTTGCCCCACGGTGAGGTACGCACCGTCCATTATTACTCCAAGGTAGATGAGTCGTGGCGTCCGCTGATGGTCTATACCCCGGCCGGTTATAACGAGAACAATCAGGCCTATCCTGTTGTCTACATCCAGCACGGAGGTGGCGAGGATCACCGTGGATGGATGGAACAGGGCCGCACAGCCCAGATTATGGACAATCTGATTGCTGCCGGCAAGGCTGTGCCTATGATCATTGTAAGTTCGAACAGTAATGTTCGTTCGCGTAACGGAGGTTTCGGCGGTGGATACAGCTGGCAGGGCATGCAAAGTTTCCGCAGTGAACTGATCGATAACGTGATACCATTTGTGGAGAAGAACTATCGTGTCAAGAAGGACCGTAAGTACCGCGCCATGTGTGGACTCTCAATGGGTGGCGGCCAGTCGTTCTATATCGGTCTGCGTGATCCTGAGGTATTTGCCAACGTTGGCGTATTCTCTACTGGTATGTTCGGAGGAATTGCCGGCGCGTCTAACCTTGACCTTGAGACAGAGGTGCCGGGAATGATGACAGATACCAAGAACTTCAATCTGCAGTTTGATGTGTTCTTCCTTAGTTGCGGCGAGCAGGATCCACGCATAGAATACACACGGAATATTGTAAAGAAGATGCGTGACGGTGGTGTGGAGGTGCGTTTCAACTCCTATCCTGGTGACCACGAATGGCAAGTATGGCGCAAATCTCTGCATGAGTTCGCACAATATCTGTTCAAATAAACCACAAGTTAAGACTATACTCAAAACAAAAAGGTTATGGATTTATTGCATATTATTGCCGTAGTGGCGCTGATTATTATTGGAGTAGTTATCTACTTGAATAAGCGCAATTGATAGTATATCATTGTAAGGTTATGAAAAGAAAAGGAGGATTGTTCATGTGTTTGGTCGGTGGATTGGTCGGTGTGCTGTCTTGTGCATTGAAAAAGATGCCTGATGGTGAAGTGGTGAGTGTGGAGTATACTCGTAGCGGTACTATGGCGGGTTATGTTTATGAGGGTCATGTGGAACGTGACTCCACAGGCGCATTCGTGCTGAGGGCGATGAAGGAGAACTATGGACCGTTGTTTGAGAAGAAGCTGGATGTGGCGACCATGAGGAAGTTCCGCCAAATTATCGAGGAAGAGAAGATGTATAAGTACAAAGAGTCGTATACACCGATGTTGGAAGTCCTTGATGGTTGGAGCTGGTCGTTCCATGCAACTTTCTCCGATGGTTCGGTTATCTCGTCACATGGTTCGAATGCCAGTCCAAGAGATAACGGGCTGAACAGGATCAGAGACTATATGGCGGAACTGATTCAGGATGGAGTACAGATTGAAACAGAATAGCATCAGGGAATGGATGACAGCCTCCGTCGTGTGGCTTAGTAGAATCGGGCACTGCCGTGGCTTCGGCATCCAGTCGCCTGGTGACTATTGGTTCGTGCGCTACGTGATTAATGAGCATTGGCCATATTATCAGTACAACACGCTAGGGAAGGGCGATGACTGGCTGACCCAAAAAGTGGGACGGCTATTATTCCGTATAGCCAACTGGCGTCAACCTTCGGTGATAGACAGCAGTGCCTATCAGGAATATTTACAGGCCGGATGTAGGAACGCTCTCTTGGTTGGAGGAGAGAATGAGGGAAGGAAAGAAGAAGAAGAGATGGAGTCTGACGATATGGTGGTGATGTCGTTGGAGGGTGATTACTATCGGCGGCTTACACATATATATAATAAGGTAAACTCCGACACGGTATTGATTGTAGCGGATATCCGCAGGGCTAAAGACCTGTGGCGAGAGATTGTTGCAGACGAACGTTCTATCATAACCTTCGATCTCTATTACTGCGGTATCGTGATGTTCGACAAGAAAAGACATAAACAGAACTATATAATAAACTTCTAACCGACAAGAATATGAAGATAACAAGAGTTTACACCCGTACGGGTGACAAGGGAGAGACAAGCATTGTGGGAGGTATCCGTATGAAGAAGTCATCGGAGCGGCTGGAGGCCTACGGTACAGTTGACGAACTTAGTTCCCATCTTGGGCTTCTTGCTGCCATGCTTCCTAAGGGTGACGACAGAAACATGATCCTCAGGATACAGAACAACCTCTTTAATGTCTGTACTAATCTGGCTACAGATCAGAGCCAGACGCCACTATACGACTCAGCGAAACTAGCCGACGGTGAGATTGAATTGCTGGAGCAGGAGGTGGACAGGATGATGAAACTGTTGCCCGAACGTCAGGGATTCATCCTCCCTGGCGGTACGCAGGCAGCAGCCCAGGCACACGTCTGTCGCACGGTATGCCGAAGGGCCGAACGACGTATCGTCGCTCTGTCGGAAGTGGCCCAAATCAGCCCTGAGACATTACAATACATAAACCGTCTGAGCGATTACTTGTTTGTTTTGGCGAAAATAATAAATTTTAACGCAGGAGTGAGTGAAATTGTATGGCAAAATGTTTGCAGATAAGAATAAAATGATTACTTTTGCGCCCGAATTTAAAAACAACTTAAGAAACCAAAGACTAAGAATATGTATTGGACACTGGAATTAGCTTCAAAATTGGAAGATGCTCCCTGGCCTGCAACCAAGGACGAATTGATTGATTATGCCATCCGTTCAGGCGCTCCGCTTGAAGTACTTGAGAACCTTCAGGAGATAGAGGACGAGGGTGATGTATATGAAAGTATAGAGGAAATATGGCCGGACTATCCTACTAAAGAAGATTTCCTCTTCAACGAGGATGAATATTAGGGCAAAGTTTTAATGTAACCAATTATGGAAATCAGCGAGGTGTACAAAGCATTATTTTTGCACACCTCGTTTTTGATTCTCCATTTTTTCGTATATTTGCACTCACTATTACAATACTTTATGATTTAAGCAGATATGAAAATACAAAAGAAATTCAGAATCGTGCTGGTGATGACACTTGCATTGTTCATCGCCTCGTGCGGCAGTAAGCAGAATCAGGCAGGTCAGACAGACGCTGCTGAAAGTACAGACAGTACGAAAGTGGATTCCGTTGATGCCGTAGTAGAAGGACAGTATGATTTTGAAGCCATCGCCAAGGCCATCGAGGGCTGTGAGTCCCTGGATAAATTCCGGGGTGGTGTGGCTCGTGTCATAATGAAAGATGAACGTTTTTATATCGACCTGCAAGGTCGCAGGGTCGAGAAGCCAAAGGAGGAGATAGACCCGATGGAGTTGACCTGTGATTACGAAGACGGGAAGTTCGGCTACAAAGACCATGAGGGAAATGTGGTCATACCTCACAAATTCCATTATGCCCATGAGTTCAGCGACGGCATGGCCATCGTTGTGAATGAGGTGGGAGAGGTTGGCTACATTAACACCAAAGGTGAACTGGTCATTCCCTACCAATATGGCACGATGGCCGAGAGCGACGGCAACAACTTCCACGAGGGACTCTGTGCTGTGCTTGTGAACGATGAGCATGAATGGTTCAGCTATATTGACAAGACGGGCAAGCAGGCTTTTCAGGGCGTTTTCAGCTATGCTGGTGATTTCAGTGAGGGATTGGCAGCAGTCAGGACTCCTGGCAATAGTGAAGAGAGCATAAATTCCCACTCTGGCTATATCGACCCATCCGGTAAGATGGTCATCGAACTTCCAGACGGCTGGTGGGGGCGCAAGTTCATGGATGGGGTGGCACAGATTCAGAAGATGGACTCCTGCTACATCATCGACAAGACAGGCCAGCGGCTCTTCAAGGTGAATAACAAGGCAATCTATACTGGCGATGATATCACATACTCAGATGGCCTGGCTGTGGTCTATGGCAAGGGTAAGTATGAGAAGAAGCGCGGCTTCATGGATAAGACTGGCCGCATCACCTTCTGTCTCATCGAACTCATCAAGCAAATGGAGGGAACGGAATGAAAAAGATCATAATGATGATGTTTGCCCTTGTGGCAATTACATCCTGCGGTAATAAGACAACAAACAGTGCAGCTTCGGATACTGATTCTACTGTAATAAATGAAGTGCCTGACACACTGAATACCGTCGAGGCTGTCGTGAAACAAGTGAATGCCGTCTATGCCTACTGGAATGAGCTGCGGGGGCACTATGATGAGAATAAGCCTTGGATAGACGATCTTTTCGGCAGCAAGGAATGGCAACGGGTAAGTAATGAAGTGGCAGCCATCGACCGTGAGTGCGAGTGCGGCGGATTCTTCGACTTCGGTGAAGAGGGGCCGCTGAATCCCTGGGTTTACGATTGCTACGAGGGAACTGTCTGTGCCGACAGTATTCAGGTCAAGATGCAGCCTGACGGCACGGCTGAGGTCAGGTTTTTGGTGAAGGATGCTGTCACCATCAAGGGCATTCCCATGCGCTGGCTGATGCAGGTGGAAGATGGCCAATGGAAAGTCGCTAACATCTTCTTCGAGAAAGATGATAATTTCGATATTCTGATGAATATGCGTGCCTACGCAGACGACGCAGCCACCAAGCATGAGATTGAAGAAGAGACTCCCGCTGATAATATAAATCTCTCAGATTACGCAGAATAGAAGATGAAAAGAATAGTTTTTTTAGTGATAACGCTTTGTGCTGCAGTTTTTGCACAGGCGCAGACGATTCATGTGGATCATAAGTTCTGGGACGGTTATAGCCTTTATACCGTTAAGGAAATAAGAATGGGGAAATACATCTA